>JGI24707J26582_10000119_pt1 | contig 51980 bp, 53 predicted proteins | sample BioPla1DNA1_FD_26582 | JGI IMG/M metagenome (IMG submission 26582)
TTTTTTTACCAAAATACTTCAATTTTAATTTTTCATACAAAAAGATGCCAATATAAATTGACATCTTTAATTTATGCTATTTTATTTTTTTAATTCCTCTAAAAGCTTGTCATTTAATATTTTAATATGAGTTCCCTTCATTCCAAGGGATCTAGACTCAATAACTCCAGCACTTTCAAATTTCCTAAGTGCATTTACAATAACACTCCTAGTAATTCCAACTTTGTCTGCTATTTTAGAAGCTACTAATAAACCTTCGTTTCCGTCTAACTCATCAAAAATATGTAAAATAGCTTCACGTTCTGAATAGGAAAGAGTACCGATTGCTAATTCTACAACAGCTTTTTTTCTCGCTTTCTCTTCAATTTCATCTTGTTTTGATCTTAGTATTTCCATGCCAACTACAGTTGCACTATATTCTGCTAAAACTAAATCTTCTTCTGTAAAGTCCTTATCAAATCTTGCAAGGATTAAGGTTCCAAGCCTTTCTCTATTTCCTATTATAGGAACAATTGTAGTTATCTTATTATCTATAATACAATGGCCCTCACCTTTAAAGACACATTCACCTTTATTTTTTAGATTAGCAATACTTTCATTAATATTTAGCAAACTATCATTATAGCTCATTGGAAATCTTTTTTCGCTTACTACATAGTTTTTCATAATATCGCATTCAAAGTCTTTTACAAATGTATATCCTATTATCTTTCCTCTTCTACTAGTTACATATACATTACATGCTAAAACTTCACTTAAAATAGAGCATATATCTTCAAAAGCTACAGGGTCCGTACCGGATTTTTGTAATATTCTATTAAGCTTTCTAGTTTTGTCTAATAGTGATGACATTCCATCTCCTCCTATAAATACAATCAATTTTTTGAATATTCAAAATTAATTAAATATTCAAAAAAATTTGATTCTTTATTAAAGAATATCATAACCATTCCCTATTTTCAACAATTTTTTCTCTTATTAGACAACTACTAGTTATTATTTTCACTTTCTTTGCTTATAGAAATCTCATTTTTGCATTCAGGGTTAGAGCATTGTCCGTAATTTCCTTTGGTCTTGCTATATTTTAAGACCATATAAGAATTACATTTTTCACATTTTTCTTTAAGAGGTTCATTCCAGCTAACAAAATCACAATCTGGATAATTACCACATCCAAAGAACTTTCTACCCTTCTTACTTCTTTTCCCTACTACCTTTCCACCGCATTTAGGGCAAGGTACATCTAATTCTTCTACTATTGGCTTTGCATTTTTACAATCTGGGTAACCTGGGCAAGCTAAGAATTTTCCGTATCTTCCTCTTTTAATAACCATCATTCTACCGCATTTATCACAAGGGACATCAGAGACTTCATCTTCAATAACAACCTTAGAGATCTCTTTTTCTGCCCTATCAAGAGATACTTTTAATGGTTTATAAAAATCACCTACGATTTTTCTCCACTCTTCTTTTCCTTCTTCTATATAGTCTAAGTTTCTTTCCATATCTGCTGTAAAATCAACATCCACTATTTCTTTAAAATATTCACTTACTATATTATTAACTATAGTTCCAAGCTCTGTTGCTTTAAGATTTTTCTTTTCTCTTACAACATAGTCTCTGCTTAATAATGTTGCTATGGTTGGAACATAGGTACTTGGTCTTCCAATGCCCTTTTCTTCAAGAAGTTTAACAAAGGAAGCTTCCGTATATCTAGCAGGCGGCTGAGTGAAGTGCTGTTTTCCTTCTATATTAACCTTTGTAAGTTTATCCCCTTCTTCTAAGTTTGGCAGGGATACATCTTCTTTTTCTTCTTCAGAGTTATATTCATATATCTTCATGAATCCATCGAAGTTAATCATAGAACCGCTTGCCTTAAATTTATAATCTCCATTTTTTATTTCTATACTTTTAGTTTTTAATTCACAGGATTCCATTTGGCTCGCCATAAATCTATTCCAAATTAAAGAATATAATTTATACTGCTCAGGAGTCAGAGATTTTTTTGCTATTTCAGGAGTAATTTCTATTACTGTCGGCCTTATTGCTTCGTGGGCATCCTGAGTATTTTTCTTAGTTTTATATACTCTTTTATTTTTAGGAGCATATTCTTCACCAAAATTAGCTTTAATAAATTCTAAAGCTTTTTCTTGAGCTTCATCTGAAATTCTTACAGAGTCTGTTCTCATATAAGTTATAAGACCTATAGTTCCATGTCCCTTAACTTCAACACCTTCATATAAAACCTGCGCTATTGACATAGTTCTTTTTGTTATAAAATTTAATTTTTTAGATGCTTCTTGTTGAAGGGTACTAGTTGTAAAAGGTGCCAGTGGATTTTTAATCCTTGTTCCTTCCTTTACCTTTGTTACTTCAAACTCACCATTTTTTAGTTCTTCAATTATCTTATTACTTTCTTCTTCAGTATTTATTTCAATCTTTTTATTTTTATATTGACTAAGTCTTATTGGGAACTTTTTTCTATCCTTAACAGCAGTACAATCTACTGTCCAATATTCCTTAGGAATAAAATTTTTAATTTCCTCTTCTCTATCACAGATTAATTTTAAGGCAGCTGACTGAACTCTACCTGCACTTAATCCCCATTTTACATTTTTCCATAAAATCGGGCTTATTTCATAACCAACTAATCTATCTACTATTCTTCTTGCCTGTTGGGCATCCACTAAATTTAAATTTATTTCTCTTGCTTCCTTAATAGATGCTTTAACAGCTTTTTTAGTTACTTCATTAAATACTATTCTGCATTTTTGATTTTCATCAATCTTTAATATATTTGCTAAATGCCATGATATCGCTTCCCCTTCACGGTCAGGGTCAGTTGCTAAATATATTTTATCTGCTTTTTTAGCAGCTTTTCTTAATTTATTAAGTAATTCGCCTTTACCTCTAATAGTAATATACTTGGGGTTAAAATTATCCTCGATATCTACACCTAATTTACTTTTCGGTAAATCTCTCACATGTCCCATTGATGCTTCGACTATATAATTTTTTCCAAGATATTTTCCTATAGTCTTTGCTTTTGCAGGTGATTCCACTATTACAAGATTTTGTCCCATATATAAAACTCCATTATTATTTGGAGTTTTCACCCCCTTAAATTTTTTATAATGATTTTACGTAATAATTGCCTGGAAGGCAAATAATTTCATTTTTCTTTTGCATTTCAAATAATAACCCAAATAACACCTTTCTGTCAACATTTACACATTCTAATATTTCGTCCAAATGTCTTGGTTCATCACTTATAATATTAAAAAGAGACTTTCTTAAACTAGAAACTTTAGTCTTTTTCCCCTCTTTTGCTCTAAGATTAAAAAGACTCCTAAGGTCCTCTAAATCTGATAATATATGGGCTCCATCTCTTAGTAATTTGTTGCATCCAGCACTATTTTTTTGAAATATTGATCCTGGAACTGCCATTATTGGCTTACCTTGATAAAGGGCATAATCTGCAGTAATTAATGATCCGCTTTTACTTGAAGCTTCAACAACTACTAAACCTTCAGAAATTCCGCTAATTATTCTATTTCTCATAGGAAAATAATAGGGCCGCGGTGTTGTCTTAGGAAGGAACTCTGATATTATTAGGCCTTCTTTTTTAATTTTTTCATATAGTAATTTATTAGTCTTAGGATAAATATAATCTACTCCACAACCTAAGACTGCAATGGTATTTCCCGAATTTTCAACAGCCACCTTTTGGGCAACGGAATCTATGCCTATAGCCATTCCACTTACTATGGTAACATTATTTTCAGTTAACTCTTTTGCAATAACTTTAGTAACTTCTATTCCATATTGAGTACAATTTCTTGCTCCAATGACTGCAATCATCTTATTTTTTAGTAAATCTAAATTTCCTATATAAAATAGTGCATAGGGCGGATTATAGGTACTCAATAAAGACTTAGGATACTCCTCTGAGAATATTGTAATATAACCTATTCCCTTCTCTTCCATATATTCTATAAGTTCTTCTACTTCTATTTCTTTTACTTCTTTATTTAATTTATATAGTTCCTCTATTTTATTTATGTTATTCCTAATATAACTAATACTTTTATATTTCCTTAATAAATGTATTTTTTCTTCATTTGATAACTTCAATAAAACAAACCATAATTCCTCTTTATTCATATTCACCACCTCAACTAAATAATTTCTCCATAAATATTTTTTCTATAGCCTAGAGCTTCAAAGATATGGTATTCAAAAACTTTTTCACTTTCATCTAAATCAGCTAGGGTTCTAGAAATTTTTATTATTTTTTCATAAGACCTCATAGTTAAATTACATTTATCATAATACAATTTAACTAGATCTAAAGCTTCATTAGTAATGTTAAAGAACTTATTTATATCCCTCCCTTTAACTTCAGAATTATAGTTATAGCTGCTATTTTTGTATCTTGCCCTTTGTATTTCTACAGCTCTCAAAACACGAGCCTTCATGGTTTTTGAATCTAAATTATCCTTCTTTTTATTAATATCTTCCACTTGGATTCTAGGCACATAATTTAATATATCTATTCTATCTAATAGTGCCCTAGATAACCTTTTTTGATATCTTTTTATATCCCTATCTGAACAAGTACATCCATTTTCACCAAAATTTCCTGAATAAAGTCCACAGGGACACGGATTAAAAGCTCCTACTAGCAAAAAATTGGAAGGGAGATTGTAAGAGCCACTTAACCTATTTATTCTTATTACCTTTTCTTCTAAGGGTTCCCTTAATACTTCTAGAACCTCTCTTTTAAATTCTAATATTTCATCTAAGAATAATACTCCATTATGGGCCAAAGTTATTTCTCCAGCCTTTATTTCCCTTCCTCCACCTGCTAATGCCACCTTTGTTATAGTATGATGAGGATTTCGAAAAGGTCTTTTTACCCCCCAATCTTCTAAATACATTCCTGATGCACTATATATTTTTGCAATTTCTATTTCTTCTTTATATGTAAGGTTTGGCATAATTGAGGGNAGAGCTCTTGCCAACATTGTTTTTCCTGCTCCTGGAGAACCAAAAAGTAAAATATTATGTCTTCCTGCTGCTGCTAATTCCATAGCCCTTTTTGAAGTTTGTTGTCCAATTATGTCTGAAAAATCTAGATATTTATTATCAGATTTTTTTATTTCACGATTTTTATCAAATTCAAAGGGCAATAAATCTTGATTTTCTATAAAAGATACTACCTCCTTTAAATTTCTAAAAGGATAGAAATTTCCTATATTAAAATATCTTAATTCTTTTAAATTATTATATGGAAAAATGAAATTACTTTTNTCCTTATTTTTTCCTTCAAAAATAATTGGGAGAACACCTTTTATTTCTTTTAAGTCTCCACCTAAGGAAAGTTCCCCAAATATAATAAAATCCTTAAGCTTTTTAGGACTAATTTGTTTTGATTGCATTAGAATCCCTATGGCTATAGGCAAATCTAATAAGGAACCAATTTTTCTAACATCTGCTGGAGCGAGGTTTATAGTAATTCTGCCTAGCGGAAATTCAAAACCACTGTTTATTATTGCAGATCTTACTCGTTCCTTAGACTCCTTTATTGAAGCATCAGGTAAACCAACAATATTAAAACTAGGTATTCCTCTGCTAATATCAACTTCAACATTTACAAGTATTCCATCTAATCCATTATATGTAGCACTTATTATTTCAATAGACATAAAAAATCACCCCTTATTACTCTTATCTCTTAAACATTATTGACATTAAAATTTAAATATTAATCATAATTTTTAAAATTGTTAATTAATTTATTTTTTTGTCAATATTATTAAGGGGTGATTTATATGAAAAACTATAATAAAAATATTGGTTCTTACGGTGAAGATCTAGGAATAAAATTTTTAATAGATAAGGGATATTTTATTTTAGATAGAAATTTTAGAAATAGATATGGAGAAATAGATGCAATCTGTAAATTTAAAGGCTTAATTATTTTTGTAGAAATAAAAAGCAGGTATAGCAGCTCCTTTGGGACTCCCCTAGAAGCTATTACCTNCTCTAAACAAAAGAGAATTATAAATCTTTGTAAGTACTACATATATAAGAAGAAACTATTTAATTATAATTGTAGATTTGATGTTATTGAAGTTTATTTTAACACTAGTAATGATTCAAATAAAATAATCCATATAGAGGATGCATTTAGAAGTTATTAAGTATGTTATTTAAAAATGATTTTCTATGTATTTTACATATTCCCTTTTCTTTAATTGCATCAATATGCTTTTTAGTACCGTAGCCAGCATTACCTTCAAAGTCATAATAAGGATATTTTTTTGCATATTCTTTCATTAAATTATCTCTATAAACTTTGGCTACTATAGATGCAGCAGCAATTGATGCAGATTTTGCATCTCCCTTTATTACAAGCTTATTAGGTATGTCTATACCTCTAACTTTATAACCATCTGACAGTACTAATTCAGGTTTTATTTTTATAGAAGTACAAGCTTCTATAAAGACTTTATTATTACAATAAGCAATTCCTTTTTCATCAATTTCTTCATTTGAGCTTTCTGCAATATAATAAGCAAGAGCCTTTTCTTTTATAATTTTCGAAAGTTCTTCCCTTTTTTTAGAGGAAAGTTTTTTGGAATCCTTTAGGTCAAGTATTAAATCATCTTCTAAAACATTTAAATCAAGGATTACAGCACAGGAAACTATGGGACCTGCAAGGGGTCCTCTCCCGACTTCATCTACTCCCGCTACATATTTAAAGTTTCCAAAACTTCTGTCGAAATCGTACATATGCTTAACTCTAGCTATTTCTTTTTCTATTTTATCTTTTTCTTTTATTAGTTTATTTCCTAATGAATTAATATTTTTTCTTTTATCCTTTAGAAGTAAATCAATTAGTTGTATAAAGTCCTCATTACTTCTTTCTTTATTAATATCAATTTCATCAATAAATTCTTTTGCTTTCTTATAACTTAATTCTTCTATATTAATATTTAATAAATTCATCAATTTTTCCTCATTTTCTATATGTTAAGGTCTTTCTAAGGAAATACTTCCTATTTTTCCTGCTCTAAATTCATCTAAGATTACCATTGAAATTCTATCGTAATCAATTTCTCCTCCCTTTATTAAGCAACCCCTTTTTCTAGCAATATTATTTAGGGTTTCTAAAGGATCTTCATTAATTTCTTCTATTTTAAATCTTTCTTTAAGGTTTTCTGGATAATGTTCTTGAAGCCTTTTAACTAAATTATAAGCTAAATCTTCCCTATCCATAATTTCGTCCTTTATAGCTCCTGTAAAGGCTAAATTCAATGCAGTTTCCTCATCTTCAAATTTTGGCCATAATACCCCTGGGGTATCTAACATTTCAATATCCATTTTTGTTTTTATCCATTGTTTATTTTTTGTAACACCTGGCCTATCCCCTGTTTTAGCAATATTGTTTTTTGCCATTTTATTAATAAATGTAGATTTCCCAACGTTAGGTATTCCAACTACCATTACTCTCATTTGAATTTTCATAAGGCCCTTTGCCTTTAATCTGTCATGTTTTTCCTTAAATAATAAATCTAATGTAGGTCTTATTTGATTTAATCCTTTTCCACTTAGACAATTTACTTCTAAAACCCTTATATTTTCTGAAGTTAATTTATTAATCCACATTTTTGTTACTTTTGTTTCAGATAAATCACTTTTGTTTAATAAAATTATTCTTGGCTTATTTCCACAAATTTTATCTATGTCGGGATTTGCTGAACTTCTTGGAATTCTTGCATCTCTAATTTCAATAACAGCATCTACTAACTTTAAATTTTCTTTTATTTCCCTTTGAGTTTTTTTCATATGACCAGGAAACCAGTTTATTCTTGCCATAATATCTTCTCCTTTTATTTATTATATTAGAGTTATTATTATCTAATTATAAGCTTTTTATATATAGAAAAAGGGACTTTAAAAAGTCCCTTAACCCACAATAGGTATTATCTACCTATTAATTCCTTAACTTTTGCAGCTCTACCTACTCTGTCTCTTAAGTAGAATAACTTAGCTCTTCTTACTTTACCTTTTCTTACAACTTCGATTCTATCGATACTTGGTGTATTTACAGGGAAAGTTCTTTCTACTCCGATTCCATAAGAAACTCTTCTTACTGTGAAAGTTTCTCTTGCTCCACCGTTTTGTCTCTTAATTACTGTTCCTTCGAACATTTGCACTCTTTCTCTAGTACCTTCTTTGATTTTAACATAAACTTTTAGAGTGTCTCCAACGTTGAAATCTGGAAGATCTTTTCTAATTTGTTCTGCTTCAATTTGTTTTATTAATTCGTTCATTGTGTAGTCCCTCCTTGATTTATATTTAGCGTTCTTAACAATTTTACTTGACAGAGGACCGCCCGTACTAACACAAAGGTTATTTTAACATAATTTATATTCTATTTCAACATTATTTTTTATTTTTTAACAGTTTTAAGTCTTCTTTACTTAATTTAATTTGTTTATATAAATCTGGTCTTTTTTCCTTAGTTATTTCGAGAGATTTTAATCTTCTCCATTTTCTTATATTTTCATGGTGGCCTGATAAAAGAACCTCTGGTACATGCTGCCCTTCAAATATTTCTGGTCTAGTATATTGAGGGTATTCAAGTAGACCATCACTAAAGGATTCCTCTTGGAAACTTTCACTTTTACCTAGAACACCTTCCTTTAGTCTTAAAATAGAGTCGATTATAGGTATAGCTGCCATTTCTCCACCTGTTAAAATGAAATCTCCTAGGGAAATTTCTAAATCTATATAATTATAGACTCTCTCATCTATACCTTCATAGTGTCCACAGACGAAGATTAATTCCTCTTCCTTTGATAATTCCTTTGCTAATTCTTGATTAAAGGTTTTTCCCCTAGGGCCTAAAAAAATTACTTTACCCTTATTATTTTTTCTGCAATGCTTTATTGAATCCACTAAGGGCTGGGGTGTCATAACCATGCCAGCTCCTCCACCATAAGGGTAGTCATCAACTTTTTTATGCTTATTTAAAGTAAAATCCCTTATATTTATAGGATTTATTTCAACTAATTTCTTTTCCTTTGCTCTTCCAATTATGCTATGGCTAAATATATCAAACATTTCTGGAAATAATGTTAATATATTAATCTTCATCTTGCCATTCTCCTACAGGTTTAATAATGATTTTTCCTTCTTCTACATTTATATCTAATACAATATCTAATAGGACAGGAATTAATAATTCCTTTGGCTTCCTTATCCAATAAACATCATTGTTTTTTGTTTGTATTACATCATATATTTTACCTAGATTATTTCCTTCTGTATCATATACAGTACATCCTATAATATCTGCAATAAAATATGTATCTTCCTCTAATTCTACAGCGTATTCCCTTGGTATTTCTAAGTATTTATTTTTTAATCTTTCTGCTTCTTCAACGGTATTTATACCTTCTAATTTTACGATAACTCTATCTTTTTGATACTTACAACCTTCTACATTAACTTCTTTTCCATCTAATAATACAAATTCTAAATCATCATATCTTTTTGGATCATCAGTTAAAGGCAATACTTTTACTTCACCTTTTATTCCATGAGTATTTAATATTTTTCCAACTCTTAAAATATCTCTCATATAGCACCTCTTTTTTATTTTTAAAATAATATCTTATCTAGTATTTGTACAAACTTCAAGATTTATTGAAGTTTCTATAAGTACTAGGTAAATTAAATATATTTATTTTGTAATATTATTCATAAAAAGAGTTAGGAAAATCCTAACTCTTTGAATCAATAATTTCTACTACTACTTTTTTGTCTTCTCTTATTGCTGCTGCTTTCATAACAGTTCTAATAGCCTTAGCTATTCTTCCCTGTTTTCCAATAACTTTTCCCATATCTGCAGGAGCAACCTTTAGTTCCAGAATAATTGATTGCTCTCCTCTAACTTCATTTACATGAACCTCATCAGGATTCTCCACTAGGGATTTAGCTATAATTTCAATTAATTCCTTCATAAACAACTGTAATTATGTAATTACAGAGTTCACCTCCTAAAAATTACTTATTAATTCCTGCCTTATCAAAAAGTCTTTTAACTACATCAGTTGGTTGAGCACCATTAGCAACCCATTTAGTAGCTTTTTCTTCATCAACTTTTATTGTAGCTGGTTCAGTTAATGGATTGTAGTATCCAATTTCTTCGATAAATCTACCATCTCTTGGTGATCTTGAATCAGCAACAACTATTCTATAGAAAGGAGCTTTGTGTGCACCCATTCTTCTTAATCTGATTTTTACTGCCATTTATAATTCACCTCCTTCAAATATTGTATATATTAACTCATAAAAGGCATTCTACCAAAAAAACCTTTTTTAGATTTTTTCTGAAGAGATTTCATTTGCTTCATTTGTTTTCTCATCATATCAAATCCCTTAATAAGTTTGTTAACATCTTGTAATGTTGTTCCAGATCCCTTTGCAATTCTCTTTTTCCTTGAAGAAGAACCAGGCAGAAGCTTAGGGTTTCTTCTTTCTTTAGGAGTCATTGAGTAAATAATAGATCTTATTTTTACTAATTGTTTTTCACTAGCATCAAAGTCTATATTTTTTAATTCCTTAGGGATTCCAGGAATCATATCCATAATTTTGCTTAGGGAACCAAGCTTTTTCATTTGATCCATTGCTACTAGATAATCATCATAAGTAAAATCATTTTCTAGCATTTTGGCACTTAGCTCTTTTGCTTCTTTTTCATCAATAGCTTCCTGAGCTTTTTCTATTAGTGAAAGAACATCTCCCATTCCTAGAATTCTTGAAGCCATTCTATCTGGATAGAANACTTCAATATCGCTCATTTTTTCGCCAACACCTATAAATTTTATTGGCTTTTCTGTAATATGCCTAATTGATAAAGCTGCNCCGCCTCTTGTATCACCATCAAGCTTTGTTAATATTACTCCAGAAATATCTAAAGCATTATTAAAGTTTTCTGCAACATTAACTGCATCTTGACCTGTCATTGAATCTACTACAAGTAGTATTTCATTTGGCTTTACTTCAGCTTTTATGCCTTTTAGTTCTTCCATTAAATTTTCATCTATATGAAGTCTNCCAGCCGTATCTATTATTATTACATTATTTCCATTTTCTCTTCCATGAGCTATACCTGCTTTTGCAATATCAACAGGATTTACTTTATCACCCATTTGGAAAACAGGAATATCAATTTGTTTACCAACCACTTCTAATTGCTTAATAGCTGCTGGTCTATAAACGTCACAAGCTACCAATAAAGGTTTTTTATTTTGTTTTCTTANTTGAAGTGCAAGCTTACCACTCATTGTAGTTTTACCTGCCCCTTGAAGCCCAACCATCATAATTACTGTTGGTCCAACTGAGTTAAAGTTAATTTTGCTTTCGCTACTTCCCATAAGAGCTGTAAGTTCTTCGTTAACAATTTTAATAACTTGTTGAGCTGGAGTTAAACTTTCAAGAACTTCACTTCCAGCACACTTTTCACTGATATTAGAAATAAGTTTTTTAACAACTTTAAAGTTAACATCAGCTTCAAGTAACGCAAGCTTTACTTCCCTCATGGCTTCTTTTATATCTTTTTCAGTAAGCTTTCCTTTACCTCTAAGCTTTTTGAAAGCTTCCTGTAATTTTTCTGATAAACCCTCAAAAGCCATTTAATAACCTCCTATGATTTTATAAATCTTCTAGAATACTTTGGTATTTTTTATAATCTTCATTATTAATGAAGTATTTTTCTCTTAGTTCTTCTAAAAGATTACTAATTATTTTTTCTTTTTTTATACTTTTTTCAAGTAGATTAAGTTTACTTTCATAGGATAGTAGTTGTTTATAACATCTTTTTATTAAATCATGGATAGCTTGACGACTTGTGTTATTCAATTCAGCAATTTCAGCCAAGGAAAAATCCTCGTTATAATAAAGCTCCATAATTTTAAGCTGCTTTTCTGTTAGTAATGGACCATATAGATCTACTAGTAATGAAATTTCAACTCTATCTTCCATATCTATCACCTTACCACAGAAAAGATTTTAACAAAACTATCCTTGGGTGTCAAGTANTTTTACTTAACACCTGCAAATTTTTTTATATTTTTTTAAAATAAGGCTTCTACAAATTCTTCTGCATTAAATTCTTGCAAGTCATCTATACCTTCACCTACTCCAATATATCTTACTGGTATATTTAAAGTATTTTTAATAGAGATAACTACACCACCTTTTGCTGTTCCATCAAGTTTTGTAAGGATTATTCCGTCTATAGGACAAGCCTCCATAAACTGTTTTGCTTGATTTACAGCATTTTGACCTGTAGTAGCATCTAAAACTAATAGAGTTTCTTTTCTAGCTTCATTATATTCTCTATCTAATATCCTACCTATTTTTGCAAGTTCATCCATTAGATTCTTCTTATTATGAAGTCTTCCTGCTGTATCACAGATAAGTAAATCTATATTTCTTGCTTTTGAAGCAGAAACAGCATCAAAAACAACAGCTGCTGGGTCAGAGCCCTCAGCATGTTTTACAAGATCTACGCCAGCTCTTTCACTCCATACTTCTAACTGGTCAATAGCAGCTGCCCTAAAGGTATCTGCTGCTGCAAGAAGTACTCTTTTACCTGCTTTTTTGTTTTTTGCAGCTAATTTTCCTATGGAAGTTGTTTTACCAACACCATTTACTCCTATAACCAGCATAACTTCTTTATTAGCTTCTTCATAATCAAGATTTTCTGCACCTTCAAGAAGCATATCTTTTATTNCTTCTTTTAAAGCACCATAAACTTCATTTGGATCATTAATTTTTTCTTTTCTTATTTTATCTTTTAATCTTTCTATTATATCAATAGTTGTATCCATGCCTATGTCTGCCATAACTAAAATTTCTTCTAGTTCCTCATATAGGTCTTCATCAATTGTAATTGCAATTTTTAATGTTTCATTTATCTTATCTGTTAAGGCATTTTTTGTTTTTGTTAATCCTGTTTTTAAGTTATTAAAAAATTTTCCGAACATATTCTTCCTCCTAATTTCTACTGTTTAAGTCTACTGATACAACCTTGGATATTCCCTTTTCCTCCATGGTAACACCATACATAATATCACTAGCTTCCATAGTTCCTTTTCTATGAGTTATTACTATAAACTGAATATTTTCTGAGAATTTCTTTAAGAATTCAGCATATCTAATAACATTTGCATCATCTAAAGCAGCCTCAATTTCATCTAATATACAGAAAGGTGTTGGCTTCATTTTAAGAATAGAAAATAGCAGGGCTATTGCTGATAAAACTTTTTCCCCACCTGACATTAGGTTAATATTTTGAAGTTTCTTGCCTGGGGGCTGAACATTTATGTCTATATTAGCAGAAAGTTCATCTCCTTCCCCTAATATAAGTTCAGCATTCCCACCCTTAAATAATTCTCTAAAGGTTTCATTAAAGTTTTCGTTTATTATTTTAAAGTTTTCTATAAAAAGCTCCTTCATTTTTTCTGTCATTTCATTTATTACAGTAATTAATTCCTCTTTGGACTTATTTAAATCCTCTTCTTGTTTTGCCATGAATTCGTACTTTTCACAAACTTCTTCATATTCTGATATAGCCTTTAAGTTTACAACTCCTATATTTGCTATTTTATTTTTTAAATCTTTAATACTCTCTTTAACCTCTGATATATTTGAAATATGTAGGGCTATCTCGCAAGCTTCTGCCAGGGTTAAGTTCTGCTCTTCATTAAGCTTTTTATAGCAATTTTCTTTTTCATTTTCAAACCTAGCAAATACAATTTCTTTCTTATTTAACTCAGATTCTTTATGCTGAATTTCTTCTACTAGTTTATTAATAATTTCATTCTTTATTTTTGACTTATCCTTTAAAGTTATTCTATTTATTTCATCTCTTTTAAATACTTCTTCTAATTCTTCTAATCTTTTATTAATAAGGCCTATAAGTTCTAATTTTTCTTCTATGTCTCTTTGTAGTTTTTCTATTGTTTCTTTTTGTTCTTTAATTTCCCTATTTAATTTATCTATTTTTTCTTTTCTTTCTATTGCATCTTTATCTTTACGTTTTATTTCGCTTTGTGTACTATATACACTTTCATCTAAGGATGCCTTATCTATTTTTATTTTTACAACTTCTTCTTTTTTTGTATCATATAGCTTTCTTTTTTCCCTTATTATTTTTTCTAATTCAGAAACTCTATTTTTACTTGCTAAACTATCCTTTTCAAGTGTAAGTAAGATTTCTTTATTTTTTTCTAGCTCTACTTTTAATTTTTCTAAATTATCCTTGTTTAAATTAATTTCATTTTCAGCTACTTCCAAGGAAGTCTTAAGTTTATGTTTTTCTTTATCTAAAACTAATTCTTCACTTTCAAATTTAGCAATATCAATATTTTTTATATGAAGCTCATCATTGTAGTTAAGAATTTTTTCATCTAGTTCATTTATTTCTGCCTTTAATTTATTAAAATTCTCTACTTCAAAGGTGTACTCACTCTTATTTAGCCTTAGTCTTTCTTCTAATTCTTGAAGTTCTCTTTTTCTTCCAAGAATGCTTGATTTATTTTTCTTATAAATACTTCCCCCTGTTAAGGCTCCTCCTGGGCTTATTACTTCCCCCTCTAAAGTTACAATTTTTACTTTATGGTTATATGCTTTTGATATTTTAAGGGCTGAATCCATATCTGATGCTATTATAGTTTTACCTAGTGCATAATCTATAATTCCCTTATATATTGGATCATAGATTAATAAATCAGATGCTAGTCCAAGAAAACCTTCTACATCCCTTATTTGATTTAATATATTTAGCCTATTCCCCTTAATAATGCTTAGTGGCAGGAAGGTTGCTCTTCCTAGGGAATTTATTTTAAGATAGTTAATTAATTTTTTTGCTACCTCTTCATCTTTTGTAATAATGTTAGAAATAGCTCCTCCTAGGGCTATTTCAATTGCTGTTTCATATTTTTTATCTACTTGAAATATTTCTCCTAAAACTTTTGTGCCTTCAGAACCACTTATTTTACCCTCTTGTATTCTTTCCATAAGCCTTTTTACAGAAAGATTATATCCTTCATAGTTTTTTTCTAAATCCTTTAGGGTAGTAAGCTTTCCTTCAAAAATATTAATATTTTTTAATATTTCCCTAATTTTATTTTCACTTTTACTTCTTTCTTTAATTATAGAACTTAATTTCTTCTTGTCTTTTAATATATTTTCTTCAAGACTTTTCTTTTCTTCTTTACATTCAGAAATTTTTCTATTTAAGCCTTCAATAGTTGCTAAATTAATTTTAATATTATCCTTAATTACTTTTAAGGAATTTTCTGAGTTTAAACTTAGATCTTCTTTATTTGTAATTTCCTTACTTATTATTGCAATTTTATTTTTAGTTTCAGAAATCTTACTTAAAAATTCAAATTCATCATCTTTTATAACTGAAGCTTCCTTTTCAAATTCTTCAATATCTTTTGATAAGGATTTAATATTACTTTCCATAATATTTATATCATTTTCTTTTTTCATTTGTTCTTTTATTTTCTCTTGAAGGCTTTCAAGTAAAGTGTTCTTTTCCTTTTCTAAGGAATTTAAGGATTCTTTAAGCTCATTAATTTCTAATAAATTTTTATTTATAATTCCTTCTAAGTTTGATATTCTTTCTTTAAATATTTCGATATTTCTATAATTTTCGTTTAACTCATCTTTCTTAGCATAATACTCTTCTTTTTCATTTTGATTTTTATTTTCTAAAGCTTCTATAGATTTTTCTAGATTAATAAATTCTCTTTTTTCTAATTCTAATTCTTCTCTTTTTTCTTTTATTTCTTCTGTTCTTTTATCTATATCCTTTTCAATATCTTCTAAATCTTTTTCTACTTTTTTAATATTTTCAACTAAAAGGGATACTTCTTTTATTTTTAATTCATCTGCTAAAGTTTTATATTTTAAAGCCTTTTCTCTTTCTTCTTTTAATGGCTCAATTCTTTCTTCATAAGTATGTATAATATCTCTTATTCTAACTAAATTATTTTCTGTATTCGCTAATCTTCGTTCTGCTTCTTCTTTTCTAGTTTTATATTTAACTATACCAGCAGCTTCCTCTAAAAGGGATCTTCTGTCTTCAGCCTTTCCACTTAAGATGGCTTCAATCTTACCTTGTCCAATAAGAGAGTACCCTTCCTTACCTATACCTGTATCCATAAATAAATTATTTATATCTTTTAACCTGCATTTTTGGTTATTTATTAAATATTCTGTTTCACCAGATCTAAAAATTCTTCTTGTAACAGTAACCTCTGAGTATTCTGTTTCTAAGGAATTATCAGAATTATCTAAGGTAAGGGATACTTGTGCCAATCCAACAGGCTTTCTAAATTGAGTTCCAGCAAAAATAATATCTTCCATCTTTCCGCCTCTTAGGGTTTTTGCACTTTGCTCTCCAAGAACCCATCTTACTGCATCGGATATATTACTTTTACCACTTCCATTTGGTCCAACAACAGCTGTTACTCCCTCTTTAAAATTTAATACTGTTTTATCTGCAAAGGATTTAAAACCCCTTATCTCTATGGATTTTAAAAACATAGATACACTCCCCGTCTAAATCAATGATACTAGCAAACTAGCTGTAACCATTATTATTAAAATTATAGTAATAATATTAATCATTTTCTGTCTTGTTTTTCTTTTCATAATAATCACTCCTACTCCTATTTTAGTTTATATTAAAGATAATAAAATATCAATCGGCAAAAAAAGAAGACTGCGAACAATCTTCTTTTTTGCAGTGCACTGTGCACTTTAACTCTAAAGATCAATTCACAATCTTTAAAATGCAGAACCTCATGTTATAGCCTTAACTTTTCAATTCTTTTTACAACTANTATATTTATGTTNTCTCTAGCTATCTTATCATTAGTCTTAACAGTAATACTTCCTTTATTATTTTCCTTAAGTTTGTTAAAGTAAACCTTCTTGTTNGCATAAAGCTTACTTAAATCCTTTGAATTTATTTCAATAATAATATCTTCTTCAGGACTTACTGAATTTTGTATTTTGTCACAGATTAAGCTACCTTCAACTAATTCTCTAAAAGCTGGATGGAAAGGTCCGCTTATTACGTCTTTACCAAGGGTTATTGTATCTGTTGGCTGAAGTCCTATTCTTATTATATTTACATTAGCTTCCTTATAAAGCTTATATAAATTCTTGGAAATTTCCACCGCTTCCTCTAAGGTATATGGTTTATAGCTGCCTCTATAATACATTTCTTCCATAGGAGTATCTTTTATTACAAGGGAAGGATATATTCTGCATATATCCGGTTTCATTTCAATTGATTTTTTTGCTGTTTCTATATCCTTTTCAAAATTATCTCCAGGCAGTCCCGGCATAATTTGATGGCCTAGAGTAAAACCAAATTCTTTTATTAGCTTTGATGATTTTTCTACATCTTCAGCACTATGTCCTCTCCCTGAAAGTCTAAGTATTTCATTATTTAAAGATTGAACTCCAAGCTCAATTATATCAACCTTATATTCTTTTAAATAATTTAAAATATAACTATTAATTGCATCTGGCCTTGTGGACATTCTAATTTTATTAATTAATCCCTTTTCTTTATACTCTTTAGCCACCCTTAGTAATTCCTTTTGCTTATTTACAGGTATTGCAGTAAAAGTTCCTCCAAAAAAGGAAACTTCCACAGTAGCCTTATTTTTATCAATGGTTGTTAAATATTCCTTTATTGTATCTTCAACTTCTTCTGCTGTAACTTCTTTTTGTAAGGTTCTTGCTATTCTATCTTGATTACAAAAAACACATTGATGGGGGCAACCAACATGAGAAATAAATATAGGAATTATATAGTGTCTTTTACTCATTTCTTCCCTCCAAAATTCTTAAAGCCTCTTTTGCTGCATTTTGTTCAGATTCCTTTTTGCTGTAACCTTCTCCTCTACCTAATTCTTCATTTTCTATAATTACTGAAGTGTAGAATTTTCTTCTGTGGGGAGGTCCTTCGTATTTTAGTAGTTCATATACTATTGAGACTTCCCCTGATTTTTGAAGCTCTTCTTGGAGTTTGGTTTTATAATCTAAAACGATATCGTTTTTAATTGCCTTTTCAATTATTTCTTTAAAATGCCCTATTATATAATCTTTTGTATATTCTATGCCCTTGTCTAAGTATATGGCTGCAATTAGTGCTTCAACAGCATCTGCAGTTATAGAAGTCCTTTCCCTGCCTCCTGTTAGTTCTTCTCCTCTACTTATTCTAATGAAATATCCTAAACCTAACTTCTTACCAATTTCATAAAGGGAATTTTCACAAACTATAAGACTTCTAATCTTAGTTAATTCTCCTTCGCTTTTATCCTTATAATTTATAAACAAATATTCAGTAATACATAATTGTAAAACTGAATCTCCTAAAAATTCTAGTCTTTCATTATACTCTTGATCCCTATGCTGATTAGCATAGGAGCTATGTGTTAAAGCTGCTTTTAATAAGCTTTTTTCATTAAAGGTAACACCTACAGCTTCCTCAACTTCCTTAATATTAAATTTTCCCATTAGTTACACTCCTTGAAGTTTATTCTTCAACTTGCTTTAATAGCCTGAGCAAATTCAAGAATAAACTAATTTTTAGTATTCTTAGTATAAAATCCCGCAAATATGCGGGATTTCACTATTCTTCAACATGATTTTTTAAATAATTAACTACATCTCCAACTGTTTTAAAGCCTTCTGCTTCTTCATCAGGAATTTCTGTATTTAATTCATCTTCTAAAGCCATCATAAGCTCTACTAAATCTAATGAATCAGCGTTTAAATCATCAACAAAAGAAGATTCCATAGTTATATCCGCTTCATTAACACTTAACTTATCTGCTATTATTTCTCTAACTTTTTCTAACATATTATTCACCTCCTAGACACTCCATTTAGATAATATTATATATTAATTATCTAGTCAATATGAATATTTGTATTTATTACATATTATTTTGAAGCTCTAACTTAATTTTTTCTAACACTTTATTATCATGGAACTTCTTTGTTTGATTAATAGCATTTTTAAAAGCCTTTCCATCAGAACTTCCATGAGCTTTAATACATATTCCATCAACGCCTAGGAAGGGTGCTCCCCCCACTTCAGTATAATCAAATTTCTTTTTTATAGCACTAAATACAGGCTTTAATAAAATTGCACCAAGCTTGCTCACTAAACCTGAAGATAGGATCTCNTCTTTTATTATTTTTAATAAGGTTAAAGCAACACCTTCATACATTTTTAATAGGGTATTACCAACAAATCCATCACATACTAAAACCTCAACATCCCCTTGAGAAACTTCTCTTGGCTCTATGTTACCAACAAAGTTTAGGTTGCTTTCTTCCTTTAGCAGTTTATAAGCGCTCTTTGTTAGTTCATTTCCCTTTTCTTCTTCTTCGCCAATATTTACAAGACCTACTGATGGGTTATCTTTCTTCATTACTTCTTTAAAGTATACCTTCCCCATTTTGGCAAACTGAACTAAATAACTTGGTTTGGAATCAACATTAGCTCCAGCATCTATTATCATAAAATGACCATTTTTTCCTGGCATTATTGGTGCTAAAGCTGGTCTTTCTATTCCTTTAATTCTTCCTACAAGTAATGTACAGCCTGCTAAAAAGGCTCCTGTACTTCCTGCTGAAATGACAGCATCACATTCTTTATCTTTTACAAGTTTTAGTGCTTTATATAAACTAGAATCTTTCTTTTTCTTTAATGCCATTACAGGGTGCTCATTTGTGGAAATTACTTCTCTAGCATCTATAATGTTTATTAAACCTTTATCATATTGGTATTTTTTTAGTTCTTCTTCTATTTTTTCTTTAGGACCTGTTATATAATATTCGATTCCGCTGTATTCTTTTAAGGCATTAACAACCCCTTCAACTACAGCTTGTGGTGCATTATCTCCACCCATGCCATCAATAGCTATTTTCATATATATTCGCCCCTTTGCTTTATATATAAAGAAAAGAAAGTCATTAGACTTTCTTTATTCTTCTGATGAAGCAACTACTTCTTTCCCATTATAGAAGCCACAACTTTTGCAAACTCTGTGAGCTAATTTCATTTCATGACATTGTGGACATTCAACTATACCAGGTAAGCTCGCTTTAAAAGTTTGAGCTCTTCTTGAATTTCTCTTTGCTCTATATGTTTTTCTAGCAGGATTTCCCATTACTACACCTCCTTATTAGCAAACCACTCTTGTAACTTTGCCATTCTTAAGTCTACATCATTTGTGTCACATTGACAAGGACCTTCATTAAGATTTTTACCACATTTTTGGCAAAGGCCGTTACAGTTGTCTGCGCAAAGTCTCTTAATAGGTAAGGTTGAAACAATTATATTTTCAACTACTTCTGCAATATCTAATGTATTGCTATCTACAAAAATAATTTCGTCTTCTTTTTGAAGTTCTTCATTATTTGTATACCTTTCTTCTATATCAATATCTATTGGATAGATAAAGGCCTCTAGGCATCTTGAACAATTTAATTGTAATTTTGTTTTTATGGAAGCTTTTAGAGTTAAAACATCCCCAACAGATCTTATTTCTCCAATTACACTAAGAGCATCTGTGCTCTTAATTTTTTCCCCATCAAAAACAATTGGTGATAATTCATATGTTACATTTATTTCTTTTTTTCTACTTTTTGCTGAAACTAAATCTGAAAATTCTATAATCATATGTATTTGCTCCAAATTCTGTCTTATTTATGGTTCAACCTATCATTAAAACATAAGCTAAATTTGAGCTTTTTCACTCCTTAGATAAAAATTTGCTGAATAAACACAATTTATTATATAAAGTGCATGATTAAAAGTCAAGCTATTTGTTATAAATTGCTTAAACTAATAATAATGCACTTTAATAATTATTTGCTTATTAATTCAACTGTATCTCTTGCAATAACTAATTCTTCGTTAGTAGGAATAACAAAAGCTTTCACCTTTGAACCTTCTTTTGAAATTTCTCTTACTTTTCCTCTAACATTATTTCTTTCTGGGTCTACTTCAACTCCTAGGAATTCTAATCCTTTTAAGATTCCTTCTCTTGTTTCTGGACCATTTTCTCCAACTCCAGCAGTAAATACTATTGCATCAACGCCACCCATAATAGCCGCATAAGCACCAATAGTTGATTTTACTTTATATTCAAATATATCTAGGGCAAGTTGAGCTCTATGAACCCCTTCTTTAAATGCAGCATCTTCAATATCTCTGAAGTCTGAGCTGATTCCTGATATACCTAAAACTCCTGATTTTTTGTTTAATAGGTTATCTACTTCATCAATAGATAGTCCTTCTTCCTTCATTAAGAAAGGTATTATAGCTGGGTCGATATTACCGCATCTTGTTCCCATAGCTACTCCTTCAAGAGGTGTGAATCCCATTGATGTATCAATAGAAACTCCTCCCTTAACAGCTGTTACACTTGCACCATTTCCTAAGTGGCAAGTAATAATTTTTAAATCTTTAATATCTTTTCCCATAACTTCAGCTGCTGTTTGAGAAACATATTTATGAGAAGTTCCATGGAAACCATATTTTCTTATTCCATGTTTTGTATATAATTCATATGGTAATGCATAAAGATATGCTTTTTCTGGCATTGTTGAATGGAAAGCATTATCAAAAACTGCTACCATTGGTGTATTTGGCATAAGCTCTTCACAAGCTTCAATACCAATCATATTTGCAGGGTTGTGTAATGGAGCTAATTTAAAGCATCCTCTTATATAATCCTTAACTTCTTCATTTATAAGAACAGATGACTTAAACTTTTCTCCACCATGAACTACTCTATGACCAACTGCTGATATTTCGTCCATTGATGATATTACGCCATTTTCTTTATCTACTAATGCACCTAAAACTAATTGAATTGCAATTTTATGATCTTCCATTGGTTGTTTTACTATGTATTTATCTCTACCTTCAACCTTTTGAGTTAATACAGATCCTTCAATTCCTATTCTTTCAACTAATCCTTGAGCTATTGAATCTTCAGTATTCATATCAATTAATTGATATTTTAGTGATGAACTACCACAATTAATAACTAATACTTTCATATAAAATCCCCCAAAAGTTTATTATTTTATTGATTGTGCTTGAACAGCTGTTAATGCAACAACATTGACTATATCATCAGCACTACATCCTCTTGATAAATCATTTATTGGTTTAGCAAAACCTTGACACATTGGTCCTATTGCATCAGCATTTGCAAATCTTTGTACTAATTTATATCCTATATTTCCGCTTTGTAAGTCTGGGAAAATAAGAACATTAGCCTTACCTGCAACTTTGCTATTTGGAGCCTTTNNAGCTGCTACACTTTCAACTATAGCTGCATCTAATTGTAATTCTCCATCAATTAATAGGTCTGGTCTTAATTCCTTAGCAATTTCTGTTGCTTTTCTTACTTTTTCAACTAATTCTCCACCAGCGCTTCCCATTGTTGAGAAGGATAACATTGCTACTCTAGGCTCAATACCACAAAGGTTTTTTGCTGTATCCGCTGTTGATATAGCAATAGCAGCTAATTGTTCTGCTGTAGGATTTGGGTTTACAGCACAGTCTGAGAATAATAACATACCTTCTTCCCCATAAGATGAATTCGGTACCATCATTACGAAGAAACTTGAAACTACTGAAACTCCAGGTGCTGTTTTAACAATTTGTAAGCCTGGTCTTAATAAATCACCAGTAGTATGAACTGCTCCTGAAACCATTCCATCTGCATCGTCTAATTTAACCATCATAGTTCCGAAGTATAATGGATCTCTTACGATTTGATCTGCTTTTTCTAAAGTTATTCCTTTGTTTTTTCTTAATTCATAGAATTCGTTAACATATGCTTCTAATTTTTCTGAATTATTAGGATCTATTATTTCAATTCCTTCTACATTAACACCTAAATTTTCTGCTTTTCCTTTTATTTCATCAATATTTCCAACTAATACTGGATAAGCTAATCCTAATTCCTTTATTTTTTCTGCTGCTTTTAGTGTTCTTTCCTCATCCCCTTCTGGAAGAACAATTCTTTTTTTATCAGCCTTAGCTGATTGCCATAATTTTTTCATAAGTTCCATAATAAAAACTCCTTTCAAAAAGATACGAACTTTCCCTCACATACTAATATACTCCTTTCGGACTATANTTTTCAACCTAAAGTTAGCTAAATCTTTATTTCTTTATATTCCCAATTTTCAGAAAACGTTAATTTTTATACTATCTGTTTTTATATTTTCTCTTTTATAATAAATTTTATGCTATAATATCTATAATTCCCTAAAAGGAGGTAAATTATGAATATTACTGGAATAATAACTGAATATAATCCTTTTCATAAGGGACATTTATATCATTTAAATAATGCAATTAAAACTACTAATTGTGATGGTATTGTTTGTATTATGAGTGGTAATTTTGTTCAAAGAGGTGGTCCAGCAATTATAGATAAATATAAAAGGGCTGAAATTGCTGTTTTAAATGGGGTAGATTTAGTTTTAGAATTACCTTGCTTTTATTCCATATCTTCAGCTGAATTCTTTGCTGAAGGCTCTATTTCCATACTTAACTCCATTGGCGTAGTTAATAATATTTTTTTTGGAAGTGAATGTGGAGATATAGAAAAATTAAAATATATTGCCAACTTTTTAACAAATGAACCTGATGATTTTAGGAGGGAGATTAAAAGTAATTTAGATCTTGGCCTAACCTATGCAAAGGCAAGGGAAATATCCCTTAATAAAATTATCAAAGATGATTCTCTAACAGATATATTAAAAAGTTCTAATAATATATTAGGAATTGAATATATAAAAGCTTTAATTAAACTTGAAAGCAATATTATTCCATTAACTTTAAAAAGAGAAGGATCAAATTATAATGATAAGAATCTAAACTCTTCCTTTGCCTCTGCAACAAGTATAAGAGAATTCCTAAAGGAAAATTTAAATTTAGATAGTTTAGCTAACTATCTTCCTAGCAATACTGTTAACTATCTAAAAAAATTAAATAACAAAAATTATAAGTTAGTATTTGAAGAAGATATGTACAAATATATTAAATATAGAATACTTAGCAATAATATTGATTTTAATAATTTACAGGAAATTAAGGAAGGGTTAGATAATAAAATTTTAAAGGAAATATATTCAAGTAATTCTTTTGATGAATTTATTTTAAATATTAAGAGCAAAAGGTACACCTATACTAAAATCTCAAGGCTATTGACCCAAATTTTTCTTTCTTTTGATACATACAATTATAAGGAGCTATTAGATAAGAAAAATCTTTATGCTAGAGTTCTNGCCTTTAATGATAGGGGCAGAAAGATTCTTAAAGAAATGAAAAAGAAATCTCAAGTTCCTATTATTACTAAGATTTCTAAAGGAAATAATAATCCTCTTTTAAATCTAGATATTAANGCAACTAAGGCTTACTCAATTTTAAATAATTCTGTAAATCCNTTAAGCGATTATTTAAATTATCCTATTATAAAAGATTAATATAAAAAAGACATGCGCATATAAATACTATATAGGAGGTTGTTTTATGTTTAGTATTTATATTCTCTGTCTTTTTATTTTTTTCCTTGTTTTATTATTACTAAAGTTATTAAATGTAAAGAAGAATTATATAATTTCTATTTTTATTACCCTTTTTATAATATTATTTGTTATGAATTTAGATTCAAATATTAAATCTGCNGTAGAAGGTGTTAAATTAGTAATTGCTGCAATACTTCCNACNATATTTCCTTTTTCGGTAATATGTAATTTATTAATTTATTATGATGGCATAGAGCTATATTCTAAACTACTAGGTCCCCTTATATGCAAGCCATTAAAACTTTCAAAAAATTGTTCCTTTCCCCTGGCTGCCAGCTTTATTTGTGGATATCCTCTTGGGGCAAAATATGCATCAGAAATTTATGAGCTTAACTACATAGATAGAAGTGAATATGAAAGGTTATTGAATATCGCCTCCAATGCTGGTCCCATATTTATATTAGGTTCTATAGCTATTGCTATATTAAATAATATTAAATTTGGATACCTATTATTAATTGCAAACTACCTNTCTATAATAGTAATTGGTTTATTAACAAGGAGAAAGTCTACTTCTTTTAAGAACCGTAAGGTTAAAAATNCTTTTTCAAACAATAGCTTTGGAAGCAATCTTAAAAATGCTGTAGAAAATGCTGTAGCTACTACTATTAATGTTGGATCCTTTGTTGTTATTTTTTCTGTAATTATTAATATAATAAAAAGCAATACCCTAATAAGTACTGCTTTTAGTTTTATTGAAAATTTATTAAATTTATCCCCTGGTTTTTTATATAATTTATTTTTAGGAACAATGGAATTTACTAATGGTGCTAAATTAATTGCAGATTCTGAAATCTCTATTATATTAAAACTAAGCATGATAAGTGCAATTTTATCTTTTTCAGGCTTTTCTGTAATTGGACAAGTGTCCTCCATAACAAGCCATTGTAATCCTAACATAAAAAAATATATCTTTTATAAGNTTCTACAGGGATTAATAAGTTTTGTTATTACTTTTATATGTGCCACAATATTTTTAAATTCAATTAATACCTCTGCTATGTATTATTCAAAAGGTCAAATACTGCTGAAAATTTATAAACTCTACGGCCTTATATTTACTTCAATGATAATAATATTAGTATGTCAAATAGCTTATAAGAAAAGCAAGAAGTTACATTTCCCTTAACTCAGAAATATTTTCTTTAATTTTTGAACCAGTATTACTTAAGTTTTTATCTATTTCTTTGGCTGCAGTTTCAAAGGCTTCTTGCATNCCCTTAATTAGCATAGCTCTTTTTTCTTCTATTTCTTTATCTATTTGAGATAATATTTCTGTTGAATATTCTCTAGAACCTAATCTAATTGCCTTAGCATCTCTTTGAGCTAGGGCAATTATTTCGTTAGCTCTTGCTTTAGCTTCCTTAACTATATCATGATTTTCAACATTTTTCTTCATTATTTCTAAGGTTTCTTTTCTTATACTATCATATTCTTTTTGGGCATCTTTTAATATTCTATCTTTTTCACTCATTACCCATTCTGCTTTTTTTAATTGATCTGGAAGGGTATTAACTATTTGGTCAATTACTTCTAAGAATTCTTTTTTATCTATTATTGTTTTGCCTGTTATAGGTACTTTAGGTGAGGTTTCTATTAGTTCTTCCAAGTACTCTAAAAGTTCAATTATATTATCCTCTATTCTATCCATATTTTTCCCCCTCGATATATCTCCTTTAAAATTTACTTCTAATTTCATCAATTAATTTATCTGGAACAAGTCCTTCAATACTTCCACCAAATTTAGCAACCTGCTTTACAGATGATGAACTTACATAGGAATAGGCAGATGAAGTCATCATAAATACAGTTTCTATATCTGGATTAAGTTTGGAATTCATAAGGGACATTTGGAATTCATATTCAAAATCTGCTACTGTTCTNAATCCCTTTAAAATAACCTTAGAATTATTCATCTTTGCAAAGTCNACCAAAAGTCCGTCAAAACTTAAAACTTCAACATTTTTTAAATCCTTTGTAACTTTTTTAATTAGGTTGACTCTTTCTTGAATAGTAAATAAACACTTTTTATCTACATTTATTAGAACTGCTACAATAAGTTTATCATAAATTTTAGCTGCTCTTGTTATTATATCTAGATGTCCATTTGTTATTGGATCAAAACTTCCTGGATAAACTGCTATGTTCATTTCTTTCTCCTTGATTACCCTTCATATTTATACAAACACACTGTTGTATTTCCGTATTTTCTGCTTTTTAATAATTTTATTTTATTATATCCTTCATATATTTCTTCTATAGAATCTATTTTAGTAACTATTATTCCATCTTCATCTAACATATTGTTTTCTTCTATTATTTTCATTGCCTCAGGAATCATTTCCTTACAATAAGGAGGATCAATAAATATGATATTAAATACCTTACCTAACTTATTTAATTTCCTAAGGGCTTCATAGGCATCCATATTTAAGGCTGTACAAAAGTCTTGAAACTTTAAGCTTTCTATATTTTTTTTAAGGATAGGAAAAGTTGTTCTGCTCTTATCAACCAAATACACTTCCTTAGCCCCTCTGCTTGCAGCTTCTAATCCAAGGCTGCCAGTTCCTGCAAAAACATCAACTACTAATGCATCCGGTATATAGCCTTGAATCATGCTAAACATAGCTTCCTTAACCCTATCTAAAGTTGGTCTAGTTTCTAAAGTTTCAGGAGAAAGTAATTTTTTTCCTCTTGCTTTACCTGCTATTATTCTCATTTGCTTTCCTCCTAGTATTACATTTTGATTTTACCACAATAAACAATTATATACAATTTTTTTAATTAAAACAAATATATCGACTATATCTTTCAATTGATTTCGATATATTCTTGCATAAGTTTACATCTTCTCTTTCTTCTGATTTTATTAAATTATTCGCCTCAAATCTAGCACATTTTAAGATNTCTATATCCTCATAGATATCTGCAAGAATCAATCCTAAATCACCGCTTTGNCTTAAACCAAACATTTCCCCAGCACCTCTTATTTTTAAGTCCTGCTCAGAGATATAGAAACCATCCGTGGATTCAGTCATTATCTGCATTCTTTTTTGGGTCTTACTATTTTTTGCCCTCCCAATTAATATACAATAGGACTCATAGCTTCCTCTTCCTACCCTTCCCCTTAATTGGTGTAATTGGGCCAATCCAAACCTTTCAGAGTTTTCTATAATCATAAGGGAAGCATTAGGTACATTTACACCTACTTCAATAACTGTTGTAGATATTAAGACCTTAGTTTCATTTAACTTAAAGGAATTTATAATTTCATCCTTTTCCTTTGCCTTCATTTTTCCATGTAAAATTTGAACAGTAATATCTTTAAAGACATTTGATTTTAATTCATGGTAAAGTTTTTCTACTGAATTAAGTTCTAGTTTTTCATCTTCTTCAATTAGGGGGCAAACTATGTAAACCTGTCTTCCTTTATTAATTTCTTCTCTTGCAAAATTATAGGCAGCCCCTCTATCTTCTTCTTTATAAANCTTTGTATTTATCTTCTTTCTACCTGGGGGTAATTCATCAATAATAGAAACATCTAAATCTGAATACATACATAAGGCTAAGGTTCTAGGAATAGGAGTGGCACTCATAACTAAAACATCAGGCCTTTTCCCTTTATTTATAAGTTTATTTCTTTGTTCAACCCCAAATCTATGCTGTTCATCTGTAATAGCTAATCCTAGGTTTTTAAATTCCACATCTTCTTGAATTAAGGCATGGGTCCCTATTACTATAATATTATCCCCAACTTGCAGCCTTTGTTTTATTCTTAGCTTTTCCTTTTTGCTAGTACTGCCTGTTAAAAGCTCAATATCAATATTAAAGGGCTTTAATAACTTTACAGCTTCATCATAGTGTTGATTTGCTAGTATTTCTGTGGGAACCATTAAACTAGCCTGATAGCCATTTTTAACTACATTAAACATTGCAATTAAGGCAACAATTGTTTTACCACTTCCTACATCACCCTGAACCAGCCTATTCATTGGATATGGGCTTTTTTGGTCTCTTAAAATATCCCTAACTACCCTTGTTTGAGCATTTGTTAAATTATAGGGCAAGCTTTCCTTTAAATCAGTTAATTCCTTATGCCAGAAGAAGGATATCCCATCTCTTTTTTTTATCTTACTTTTTAGCATAAGGAGTTTCATTGAATATGTAAATAGTTCCTGAAATTTTAACCTATCTATAGCATTTTGTAGTTTACCCTTCCCTTTAGGGAAATGTATTTCCCTAATTGCAGAATCTAGATCCATTAACTTATACTTAGACAAAATTCTTTCTGGAAGATTATCATTTATAACAGTTTTATCTAATACCTGGTTTATTAGTTTAGGGATAATCTTTTCTGACATATCACCCTTTAAAGAATATTTAGGAATAATTTCACTTTCTTTAGCATCCCTGCAGCCTGCTAAGGGATTTATTACCTCTAAATTATTTCCCCTTTTCTTAAACTTTCCTACTAAATCATAAGTTTCATTAAGCTTATAATTATTCTTTATGTAAAATTGATTAAACCATTTTGCTACAACAATATGATTTTTATAAGCAAACTTTATTGTAGATATAGTTTTCCCACTTTTTGTCCTAATATCTCTATCATACCCAATTACTCTACAAGATAATATGTGTTTTTCATTTTCGTCAATTTCTTCAAGATCACAATCTGACTTTATGTACTCATAATCCCTTGGAAAATACAAAAGTAAATCATAAATTGTAAATATACCACATTTATTAAGTTTTTCAGTAAGTTTTGGGCCTACCCCCTTTAGGGTAGAAATCTCCATTGATATATTCATTTATTCACCTCTAATTATTAGTGACTTAAGATCCTATTAAATAAAGCACAAGCTATAACTTATGTAAATAAATTAGTAACTTGTGCTTGTTTCTATTATTCTACTGACATTAAGAAATAGTAAAGAGGTTGTGCTCCTCTATAACATTGTACATCTAAATCTTCATATTTTTCTTCTAATTTCTCAGCAAAGTTTTCTGCTTCTTCTTCTGAAACATCTGAACCATAGAATATTGTTATAAGCTCACTATCTTCATCAATCATTTCAGAAAGCACTTCCTCTGCTACATCACAATAAGAAGTTCCTACCTTCTTTATTTTGCCTTCTATAAGTCCTAAAATATTTCCTTCTTCAATCTTTATTCCGTCTACTTCTGTATCTCTTACTGCATAAGTAATGGATCCTGTTTTAACCATTTCAATTGCTTCATTTAAATTTTCTACATTTTCTTCTACTTCTNCTTCAGGATTAAACATTGTTAAGCATGTTATACCTTGAGGTATTGTTGTAGTTGGAATTACTTTTATATCTTTCTCTGATATTTCTGCCGCTTGATTTGCAGACATTATAATATTTTTGTTATTTGGCAGTACAAAAATATGCTCCGCATTTAATTTAGAAATAGCATCTAAAATATCTTGAGTAGATGGATTCATTGTTTGACCACCTTCAATAACGTAGTCTGTACCTAAATCCTTGAATATGTTACTAATACCTTCACCCATTGCTACTGATATAAAAGCATATTTTTTCTTTTCTGCATCTAATACTAACTCTTCTTCGAAAACCTTTCCTTCATCTGCATTAGCATTTTTATACTCTTCNTTGCTTAGAAGTACTTCTCTATGTTCTTCTCTCATATTATCTATCTTAATTTTTGATAGTTCTCCAAGTTTTACAGCTTTTGATAATACTAAACCTGGATCATTTGTATGAATATGAACCTTTATTACATCTTCATATCCAACAACTATTTCTGAATCTCCTAGAGGTGTTATTTCCTCNCTAAATTTATTGGCTTTTTCTGCATCTGCCATAATAATGAATTCTGTACAGTATCCAAATTTAATATCTATATCTTCTGTTCCTGATGCTCCAGCAGCTTTANCACTTGCAGGCTTAACATCTTTAAGTTCNGTTTTTATATCATCTCTTAATGCTTCATACATTGCTTTAAAGATTATATATAATCCCATTCCACCAGAATCAACTACATTTGCTTTCTTTAATGCTGGTAATAATTCAGGAGTTTTATCTAGCATTTTCTTAGCTTCATCAACTACAACTCCCATTAAATCTACTATATCTTTTTCATCACTATCAATTGCCCCATCTGCAGCTGCTCTAACAACAGATAAAATTGTTCCTTCTGTTGGTCTCATAACTGCTTTATAAGCAGAGTTACTNCCTTCCTTTAAAGCAATTGCTAATTCTACTGAATCTACCTCATCTTTATCTGCAAGCCCCTTTGAAATACCCCTTAAGATTTGTGAAAGTATTACTCCAGAATTACCCNTTGCTCCCATTAAGGCACCTTTAGCAAGTTTCTTAGAAGTTTCACCAATTGATTNAGAATTTAAGCCTTCTATTTCTTTTGCTGCTGCTTTAAAAGTTGCAGACATATTAGTACCTGTATCTCCATCTGGAACAGGGAAAACATTTAAGGAATTTACATATTCACATTCCTCTAATAATTTATTGCTGGCATGAACAATCATATTATAAAAATCATGGCCATTTATTTTATGATATTTCATCTTTTTACCTCCTAGACTCTAACTGCTTGAACATTTACTGTAACAGATGAAACTTTTAATCCAGTAAAGTTTTCTACACTATAACGTACCTTTTGTATAATATTACTTGCTATTACAGAAATTTTTGTTCCGTATTCTACCATAACAAATAATTCTATTACTAATTTATTATCATTAAACTTTAATTTTACACCCTTACTTAAATTTTCTATTCTCATTAATTCCCATAAGCCTTCAGTTGCATTCTTAGAAACCATACCAACTACTCCATAGCATTCCATAGTTGATAAACCAACTATTTTAGCAAGTACCTCTTCAGAGTATTGTATATTTCCAATTTCGTTTGAATATCCTACCATACAGAATCCTCCTTTACATTTCCTTACACTATATTTTATATTACTTATTTCCATTATTCAAGTAAATATTATACATATGTATTATATGATAATGTTATTTACTATATAAATTTTTCTATAAATTAAAAGTTTTTTCTTTTTTTCTTCTTTTCTATTGCTTTTATTATGGTAGTTATGTTAAAATTTATTCTGTCCTATTGAAGAGAATTTATCTTCGAAAATAAGGAGGTGTTTTCAAGTGGCAAGAAGATGCGAAATTTGTGATAAAGGAGTTATTTCAGGAACTCAATACTCCCACTCACATCGTCAATCAAAGAGAACTTGGGCTCCTAACATAAAGAGAGTAAAGGCTTTAGTTAACGGAACACCAAAAACAGTTCATGTATGTACAAGATGCCTTAGATCTGGAAAGGTTCAAAGAGCAATATAGTTCAAATAAAAAATGCAATTGATATCAATTGCATTTTTTATTTTAAGAAAATTATTTATGTCCTATTTTTCATATGTAGGATTATTTTTTTCTTCTAAAAAACTTTATAAAGTTTGATATGAATTTAGGTAACTTTATTGCAACTATTTTCATTTTTACCTCCTAAAAAAAACACTTACCTCTTTATATACATTTTATGCAGATAAAGAAAATAAGTGCTTCTTTTATTTAATCTTTTGAATATAAAATCATTAAAACTCCATTATCAAACTTTAATTCAATATCTTTATCTAAAAATTCATTTGAAGTTGTAATTCCATCTTCTATTTTTAGATTGTAATTGTTAAGTTCATATTTAGCGCCTTTTATGGAAAGATTTTTTACTGTTTCAGAAAAGGCTTTAAAGGAAACAATTTGTCCCCTTGCGCCCTTTATTGTAATATCTTCTTTTGTTAAAAATACTTTATTATGCTCATCTTCTATAGCTACAAATACACCTTTTTCAAGTCCTTGAAACATAAGACCTAAATTACTTAAGGTATGATCTAATCTTGTTCCTGTAGCACCAAGAAAAGTTATGTACTTAGCACCCTTTTCCATAGCGAAATCTAAAGCAGCCTTACTATCAGTATCATCTTTTTCTATTTTTAATTTAATTTTTTTAGTTCCTAATTTTTCAAAGTAATTTAAAGTTATACTATCTGCAGAATCAAAATCTCCCAATATATAATCTGGCTTTATTTCATATTGACGTAGGATATCACAACCCTTGTCAACCCCAATTAATAAGTTGGAATCCTTTAAATTTTCCTTTAAAAGCTCATAACTTGGCGGATTACCACCACTTACTATCAAGGCTTTCATTTTATTCTCCTCTTAAAGCTTTTATATTTTCTTCTATATTACCATTATTAAAAATAGCTGAACCTGCAACTAATACATTAGCTCCTGCCTTAATAAGGTCTTTAGAATTATTTTTATCTACTCCTCCATCTACTTCAATTAATAGGTTAGGATTTACTTTATTACTCATTTCTTTAACTTCTTTTATTTTATCTATTGAATAAGGTATAAATTTTTGTCCTCCAAAACCTGGATTTACAGACATTATTAAAACTAAATCTAATTTGCTTATTATATCTTTTAATACAAAGGTTGGTGTTCCTGGATTTAATGAAACTCCTACCTTTTTTCCTTTTGATTTTATATAATCTATTGCTCTGTCTATATGTTTTTCTGCTTCATAATGTATAGTTATTAGATCTGCACCTGCTTCTATAAAATCATCTATATATCTTGAAGGGTTTTCAATCATTAAATGCACATCAAAAACCTTAGTTGTTTTATTTCTTATGGACTTTATTACAGGCAGTCCAAGGCTTATATTAGGTACAAAATTTCCATCCATAACGTCTATATGAATAAATTCTGCACCTGCCTTATCTAACCTTACTATATCCTCTCCTAATTTTGAAAAATCTGCTGATAAAATTGATGGTGAAACCTTTACCATTTGTTCTTCCTCCTATCTTTTATTTCTTCTAAAAGTCTTATATAAAAATTATATCTATATTCATTAACTTTTCCCTCTTCCAATGCATTTTTTAATGCACATCCAGGCTCCTTATAATGAAGACAACCCCTAAACTTACACTCATTACTATATTCATTAAATTCAGGAAAACAATATTTTAGTTCTTCTTCCTCTATAAAGTCAATTGTTATGCTAGAAAATCCAGGGCTATCTACTAAATATCCTTCTTCTATTTCAATAAGCTCACTATGCCTTGTTGTATGTTTACCTCTTCCAATTTTTTCGGAAACAACACCAGTTTCCATATGGTTTCTATTTATTAAGGTATTTATTAAGGTTGATTTACCTGCTCCTGAAGGACCGCATAAGACTGTAACATTGTTTTTTAGTTTTTTCTTAAGCAGTTCTATTCCTTCTCCCTTTTTAGCATTAATAAAGAGTACCTCATACCCAATATCATTAATTTTTCTTTGGACTTCCTTTTTTTCTTCTTCGTTAGCTAAATCTACTTTATTTAAACAAACTACAGCCTTTATATTATTATATTCACAAATAATTAGAAATCTGTTTAGCAAATCATAATTTAAATCTGGATTTTTAATTGCAAAGACAACAAAGGCCTGAGTAACATTTGAAACTGTTGGTCTCTCAAGATAGGATTTTCTCTCTTTTATATCATTGATTACTCCCTTTCCATTGGAAACTTCTATTGTAACATCATCTCCAACTACAGGTTTTAAATCTTTGTGCCTAAATATTCCTCTTGCTTTACATTCAATTATACCTTCATTAGTTTTTACATAGTAAAATCCACCAATACCTTTTACTATTTTTCCTTCCATATTGCCTCCAAAAATATATTTTTCTTTTCTATTTATAATAACCAGATTCTATGAAAAATTGCAAATATATTTTATAAAAAAATCAGCCTTTTGGCTGATTTTTTTAGTGTTCTGGTTTATTTTCCTCTTTTTCTTCATCCTGCTTTTTTTCTTTTTCTGTATTAAGGGTAACAGTTTCACCTTCCTTAACTGATTCGGTAAAGGATGTAACAATTGCATCATCATCTTTTGGTCCCTTAATATCTATACCTAAACCAGCCACTTCAAGCCTTGCCTTAGCAACTGAAAGTGTCTGTCCTTCACTTAAGCCTATTTCATTTCTAACATCAATAGTTCTTTCTTCAAACTTACCTACAATTAAAGTAATTGGAGTTCCTTCTTCTACTTTATTGCCAGAAATTGATTGTGCTAAAATAATACCATCTTCTGCCTTATCATGAGTTGTTTTAGTCTCTACGGATACAGTTAATTTTAAGGCTTCCAATTCTCCCTTTCCATCACCTTCAGCCTTACCAACAACACTTGGTACATCAACTAGTTTAATTTCTGGTCCTTTACTAATAAAGATTTGAATTGGAGTATCCTTCTTAATTTCTGTTTTTGCTGCTGGATTTTGTCTTATTAAATATCCATAATCAACATCATCACTAAATTCTTCTGAAATAGTATAGTTAGTGAATCCTTGACTCTCCAATATCTGCTTAATATTAGAAACTTCATAATTTCTAAAGTCTGGCATATTATAAGTTTCTTCTCCTCCGGAAACTACTACTTTTACGCTAGAATTTTTCTTAACCTTAGTACCTTCCTTAGGGTCTGCACTTAAAATCGTATTTTCCTCTTCATCACTTATTTCAGTTTTTGTTATCTCTAATCTTAAGCCTATTTTCTCTAACTCCTTAGCAGCATCATTTGCATTTTTGCCAACAATATTAGGAACTTCTACCTCAGAGTTTCCCCCTCCAACAGCTAGAGAATAACCAACAAATAAAAGGATAAGTATAGTTAATATGGAACCTATAGTTATAAAAACTTTCTTTTTAATATTATTCTTCTTTTTTGGCTTTTCCTCTAAATCTTCTTCATCATATTCTTCATCGTCATAATAGTCATCATCTTCGTAGTCATCATCTTCATCATATATTTCTTCTTTCTTACTTTGACTTTTTCCTAAGATAGGTGACATAACGATTGTTCTTTCATCATTTGTTTCCTTATATTCACCAATTATAACATCAGGATTTTCTTTTATTTTATTTAAATCTTGAATTAGTTCCTTTGCATTTTCATATCTTTTTATTGGCTCTTTTTGAGTCGCTTTTAAAATCAAATTATTTAAACTTGAAGGTACTGATGAATTTAAGTTCTTAGGAGGAATAGGCTCTTCTTGTATATGTTTTAAGGCTACTGTAACTGGTGAATCCCCCTCAAAAGGTAAAACTCCTGTTACCATTTCATATAAAACTATTCCAAGGGAATAAATATCAGTTCTAAAATCTATATATGTGCCTCTAGCTTGTTCTGGTGAAAGATAGTGTGCTGAACCAATAACACTGGTGGTATTGGTTATTGTTTGTGAATCTGCTGATTTAGCTATTCCAAAATCCGTAACTTTTATTTCCCCTGATTCAGTAACTAAAATGTTTTGTGGCTTTATATCTCTATGGATTACATTATTTCTATGGGCACAATCTAAAGCCTTAGCAATTTGCAAAGCAATATTAATAGCCGTAGTATATGGCAGTTTCCCATTAGAATTAATTAAATCCTTTAATGTCTTTCCACTTATATACTCCATTATTATATAATCTATACCTTCTTGTGTACCAACATCTAGAATATTAACAATATTTGCATCTGATAAAGTTGCAATAGCAGTAGCTTCCTTTTTAAATTTTTGTGATATTTCTTCATTGTTAGCAAATTGCTTCTTAAGTATTTTTATGGCAACATATCTATTTAATTTATGGCACTTAGCCTTAAATACTTCAGACATGCCTCCTTCCCCAACTTTTTCTAGGATCTCATATCTTCCACCAAGAATTACTCCTATCATATTACACCTCTCCTCCAAGTAACATCACTGTTATATTATCTCTTCCACCATTTTTCTTTGCTAAATCCACAAGATTTTCACATATACTTTGTAAATCCCCGTTATTTTCTAATTCCTTTGATAATTCTTCTAAACTTACTTCATTAGTTAATCCATCAGTGCATAATATGAATAAATTATACTTTGATTTTTCAATATTAAACACATCTATCTCTACTTTTTTATCTGTTCCTATAGCTCTTGTAATTATATTTTTATTTGGATGATTTTCCGCCTCTTCCTTTGAAATACTTCCAGAGTCAAGAAGTTCTTGTACTAAAGAATGATCCTTTGTTATTTTATCAATTTCCTTATCATTAATTCCAAAACAAGCGCTATCTCCAACATTAGCTACCTGAACTAATTCTTTTGTTATATAGCAGGCTACTAATGTTGTTCCCATACCATTATAAGTTTCATCTTTATATGCTAAATCATAAACCTGTTTATTAGCATATTCTATTGCAGACTTTAATAGATCTTTATCCTTTTCATCTTTATAATTATTTTTTATATATTCTACTAGGGATTTGCCTGCTGTTTTACTAGCAATTTCACCAGCATTATGGCCCCCCATCCCATCTGCAACAACGTAAATCTTAAAATCTTCATTCTCATAAAATTCAAAATAATCCTCATTTAAGCTTCTTATATTACCTAAATCAGTTTTTACACCAACCATACATCCCACTCCCTTAATTTCCGCCTTTTAAGTATTTTCTCCTTAACTGACCACAAGCAGCATCAATGTCACTACCCATTTCTCTTCTAACTGTTACTTCAATTTTATGTTTATTAAGTGTTTTTTCAAATTCTTCTATGGTTTTTTTGGAAGGTCTTCTTAATGTATTTTCTTTAATTTCATTTACCGGAATAAGATTTACATGGCATAGCCTTCCTTTTAATAATTCAGATAGTTCATTAGCATCATCTATACTGTCGTTTACTCCTGAAACTAGAGAATACTCAAAGGTTATACGTCTTTTAGTTTTTCCTATATAGTAATCACAGGCTTTTAGTATTTCATCTATTGAATATTTATTTGCAATTGGCATTATTTCTCTTCTTCTTTCATCATTTGATGCATGTAATGAAATTGCAAGTGTAATACTATAGCCTTTATCAGCCAGCTCATATATTTTAGGCACTAATCCACAGGTTGATAAAGTTATATGTCTTTGTCCAATATTTAAGCCATAATCAGCATTTACTAACTCTATAAACTTAGTAACATTATCATAATTATCAAGGGGTTCTCCACTGCCCATTAAAACAATATTTGATATTCTTTCTCCAATTGTATCTTGGGCTAAAATAACTTGTGCTAACATTTCACCAGCTGTAAGATTTCTTATTCTTCCTTCTAAGGTAGATGCACAAAATTTACACCCCATTCTACAGCCTATTTGAGTAGATATACAAATTGAATTCCCATGTTTATACCTCATAACTACGCTTTCAATGATGTTACCATCATTGAAAGCAAATAAGAACTTATTAGTATTATCTAAATTAGATTCATATTTTTGAACAATTTTTGGTATTTCTATAGAAAAACTATTATTAAGTTTCTCTATAGTGGCCTTTGGTAAATTTCTCATATCTGTAAATTTCCAAACACCTTTATATATCCATGAAAATACCTGCTTTGCCCTAAATCCACTTTCCTTATTTTCCTTCATCCATTTTGAAAGTTCTTCTAAGCTGTAATTTAATATATTCTCCATTTATATCACCTATTTTTTCTTCTTTATTTTTGTTATAAAGAAACCGTCCATTGATTCATTTGGNAATATTGTTAAACAGCCTTCTTTACTATATAAAAAGTTATTATTTTTACCGATAAATACTTTTTCTATTTCTGCATTTTTATATTTAGATAAAAACCATTGGATATTTTCTTCATTTTCTTCTTTATTTAAAGTACATGTAGAATAAATAAGAGTTCCTTCTGGTTTTAAGTATTCCCATGCATTTTCCATTATCTCTCTCTGAATAAAAACTAAATCTTTTAATTGCTGTCTTGTTTTATTCCATTTTATTTCTGGTTTCTTTCTAATAATACCAAGGCCAGAGCAAGGTACGTCAATTAATACTTTATCTGCAGAGTTAATATAATTAGTATTTAATTTTGTTGCATCCATTTGATGGCATTCTATGTTGCTTAATCCTAATCTTTCTGCATTTTCTTTTATAAGAGATAATTTATTTTCGTGTAAATCGAAGGCTAAAACCCTTCCTGTATTATTTAACAACTCAGCTATATGAGTGGTTTTTCCGCCAGGGGCTGCACATAAGTCTAATACTGTATCTCCCTCNTTTAAATCAAGTAAAGGGGCTACTAACATGGCACTTTCATCTTGTACAGTAATATAACCTTCTTTAAATAATTCATTACCTTCTACGCCTTTTCCACCTTTTATTGAAATAGCTTCCGGACAGGCATATCCTTCTTCTATGTTATAACCTAGCTCTTCTAGTTTTTCATAAATTTCTTCATAATCTGCTTTAAGTTCATTTACCCTTACCGTAACCTTTGGCGTTTCATTTAAGCCAGCCATTAATTTCATTGCTCTTTCTTCACCATATTGCTTTATAAAAAGCCTTATCATCCAAGGCTGGAATGAAAATTTATAAGCTAACTCATTGATTCTATTGCCAGGAACTACTATTTCTTTTTCATCTTTTATGTAATTTCTTAAAATAGCATTTACTAACTTTGAATCTTCCACGGAAACATCTTTAGCATCTTCTACAGCCTCATTACAAACTGCATATTCAGGTATTTTATCTAAAAAGTACAATTGATATATTGCAACTCTTAGTATATTTAATGTTGTATTGTTAATTAGTTTTATATCTTTAACAAAATTCCCTATTAATACGTCTAAAGTTCCTTTTCTTCGTAGGGTACCATAGACTATTTCTGTGATAAGACCTTTGTCTTTATCATTTATTTCATTATTGTTAAGCTCATTAGAAAGGATTAAGTTTGAATATGCTCCTTCCTCTAAAACTCTTTGCACAATTTGTCTTGCAATTCTTCTACTGTTCATTTTTATACCTCTTTATTTATAAATTAGGCTATTTATAACTATATTGTTGCCTATAGTTATTATGCCCCGAATTTAGATTAAACGAGCTTTTCGTTTATTTCTATTTTGTTACCATTTATATACTGTTCAATTGTTAAAGGCTTTCCGTTAGGAAATTGTATTTTTTTTATTAGTAATACACCCTCTCCTGTGGCTACCTTAATACCCGCTTTAGAAACATCAATAATTGTACCTGGATCTTTACTAGANCTTTCATTTACTAGAGCACTTTCAAAGATCTTCATATTTTTATCTTTATATGTAGTATGGGCAATTGGCCATGGATTAAGTCCCCTAATTAAATTATGAATATCCTTGGCTGAATTATTCCATTCTATTTTTCCTAATTCTTTATTTAACATTTTAGCATAAAGGTTTGTTTCTTCTGGCTGTTTAATAGGTGTTATACTATTATCTAATAATCCTTCTATGGTTTTAATAACAAGCTCTGCTCCTCTTTCATTTAATATATCGTGAAGCTCTCCTGCAGTCATATTTTCTGTTATTTCTACTTCATCCTTTAAAAGCATATCACCAGTATCTAAACCAACATCCATTAGCATAGTAGTATTTCCTGATACTTTTTCGCCTTTAATTATTGCCCAGTTAATTGGAGCTGCTCCCCTATACTTTGGAAGAAGGGATGCATGTAAATTTATGCAGCCATATTTAGGTATATCTAAAACTTCCTTTGTTAGTATTTGTCCATAAGCAACCACTATAATAAAGTCTGGTTTTAAGCTCTTTAAATATTCAATAGCTTCCCTATCATTTTTTAATTTAACTGGCTGAAAAATTTCAATATTATTTTTAAGGGCTACTTCCTTCACTTGGGAAAAGGACACCTTTTTTCCTCTTCCCTTTGGTTTATCAGGCTGGGTAAATACGCTCTCTACGCCATAGGTAGATATTAATTTTTTTAAAGTTGGAACTGCAAAATCTGGCGTTCCCATAAAAACTATCTTCATATTACTTCATTCCTTACTATTTTATATAATCGATATATAGCTTACCATCTAAATGGTCATTTTCATGAAGAATTGCTCTTGCTAGAAGTTCTGTAGCTTCTAAGACAAATTCTTCTCCCTTTTCATTTAAAGCTTTTACTTTAACATAGTTTGGCCTTTCAATTTCTGCTTCTTCATTTGGAACACTTAGACAGCCCTCTGGTCCCTTTTGAGAGCCAGAAACCTCTAGTATTTCTGGGTTTATAAAAACTCTTAGTCCATTATCATCATAAACATCTATTACAAATATTCTTTGAAGGATACCAACTTGTGGTGCTGCCAGGCCAACTCCATCAGCCTCATACATAGTTTCTCCCATATCTTTAATTAATTTTAATGTTCTATTTGTAATTTCCTTAATAGGCTTGCATTTTTTTCTTAATACTTCATCGCCATTTAATCTAATTTTTCTAATAGCCATCTTTTACCTCCTAGCTTAAATTATTTGGATTAATATCCAAACTAATTTTAATTTCATTATATATATTCTTGTTTAATTGATAAAGTTTATCTTTTATTTTATTGCAAAACTCTAAAGATAAATCTCCTTTTAAAAGTATTTGCCATCTATAATTTTCTTTTATTTTGGATATTATACAAGGNACTGGTCCAAGCATTTCANTATTTAAATATNCNCCTACAATNTTGGAAATTTCCGCCTTTATTTTATTCATAAAATCTACTAATATTTTTTCATTTTTAGATGAAACATTAACTAATAATATTTTAGCAAAAGGAGGNTAATTCATCAAACCTCTCATGGTGAATTCCTCTTTATAAAATCCCTCATAATCGTATTTTTTAGCATATTCTATACTATAGTGCTGTGGATTATATGTCTGTACAACTACTTTCCCTTCTTTATCTCCTCGCCCTGCTCTTCCTGAAACTTGAGTTATCAATTGATAGGTTTTTTCTGAGGATCTATAGTCTGGTATATTTAAAGACATATCTGCTGCTAAAATTCCCACTAGGGTTACATTTTCAAAATCTAAACCTTTAGACACCATTTGAGTTCCTATTAATATATCAGCCTCTCCTCTTTTAAAGGAGTTATAAATATATTCATGGGAATTTTTGTTTCTTGTTGTATCCACATCCATCCTTAATACCTTAGCATCACTAAAATATTTTCTTATTTCCTGCTCTACCCTTTCTGTACCTGCACCAAAATATTTTACATATTTGCTTTTACATTTTGGACAAAGTTTTTCCTGCCTTTTGCTATAACCGCAGTAATGACAATTTAATAGACCATTTCTGTGATATGTTAGGGATATTTCACAGTTAGGACATTTAAAAACATATCCGCAGCTTCTACATGAAACAAAGGTAGAGAAGCCCCTTCTATTTAAAAATAAAATTATTTGTTCCCTTTTCCTTAATGCTTCCTTAATTTCATATATGAGTTTTCTACTAAACATAGATATATTTCCACTGCTTAATTCTTCCCTCATATCTATTATTTCCATTTTAGGCATTGCTTTATTATGAATTCTATTTTTTAATTCTATTAATTGTATTTCACCAGAGATGGCTCTATAATAGGTTTCAATAGATGGGGTTGCTGAACCTAAAATAACTTTACAACCTTTTATTTCTGAAATAAATTCTGCAACTTCTCTTGTGTGATATTTAGGATTGTTTTCTGATTTATAGGTATTTTCATGTTCTTCATCTAAAATTATTATTCCTAAGTTTTGGGCAGGTAAAAACAAAGCACTTCTTGCTCCAATTATTAATCTTGCTTTTCCTTCCTTTACCCTATACCATTCATCATATCTTTCTCCTTCAGAAAGTTTACTATGAAAAACAGCAACTTCTTTTCCAAATCTTCCTTTAAATCTTTCAATCATTTGTGGAGTTAAAGAGATTTCAGGTACTAGTATTATTGCCGACTTTCCATTTTTTAAGGAATCACTTACTGCACTCATATAAACTTCAGTTTTTCCCGACCCAGTAACTCCCTTTAATAAAAATACCTTATTATCTGATTCTCTAATGATATTAACTGCATTTCTTTGCTCTAAAGTAAGAGTTCTTTCACTATAAGATTTGTATTCTCTTAAGTTATATCTATAGATTATTTCTTCTTCGACCTTTAAATATTCTTCCTTAATTAATTTATTAATTTTATATAAAGATAAGGAAAAATTTTTTACTAATTCACTTTTAGTATATTTCCCATCATTTTCTTCTATAAAGGATAATAGATCCTTATATTTTTCATATATATTAGCATCATATTTTTCTCTATTTATTGCAATAACCATTTTATATTTATTTTTTATTCCCTTTAATATTCCTTGAGGAATAAATAATCTTATGGCATCAATATATTTACATAAATAATTATCTTTTAAAAAATTTATTATTTTTAAATCATCTTCTGTTAATATGGGATCTAATCTTTCAATTTTTTTAATTTTCTTTGTTTCAAATTCTTTTATTTTTTCTTGTTCTATTAAATTAATTATAAAACCATCAACTAAATTTCTATACCCAAAAGGAACCTTTACCCATTGACCAATCCTTACCATGTCCATAAAATCCTCTGATATTTCATAGGTAAAGGGTTTATCTATATCTAAAGCATCACTATTTATAATAATTTCTGCATATAATTTCAAATTTATCACCCTTTTATTAGGTTATTTTTCTAATAGAAGAAGAAAGCGCCTTAGCGCTTTCTTAATATAATTTCAAAGATTCTTGATGCTACTTCTTTTTTACTCATCTTATCTAAATATATTTCTTCTCCATCCTTAGAAATAATAACAACCTTATTATTATCACTTCCAAATCCAGTATCAGCACTTGTTATATCATTGGCTACTATATAATCTAAATTTTTCACTTTAATCTTTCTTTTTGCATTATCTACCACATTGTTACTTTCTGCAGCAAATCCTACTAAAGTTTGATTAGTTTTCTTTTCACCTAAGATTTTCAAAATATCATTATCTCTGACAAAAGATAGATTTAAATCTCCTTCTGCCTTTTTTATTTTTTCATTGCTATAATTTTTTATTTTATAATCTGCAACTGCAGCAGCCTTAATTACTATATGACTATCATGGAAATTATCTAAAATTGCATTTTTCATTTCTTCATTTGTAGTAACATTAATAACTTTTGCACCCTTTGGCTTTTCTAAATTAGTAGGCCCTGAAACTAAAGTAACTTCAGCACCCCTTTTTGCTGCTTCTTCTGCAATTGCATAACCCATTTTTCCTGTAGATCTATTTGTAATATATCTTACTGGATCAATAGGTGATAATGTTGGTCCCGCACTAATTAGCACTTTTTTACCCATTAAATCTTTATTAACTTCAAGATTATTTATTTCTTCTAATACTTTATTTACTATTGTATCAACATCTGCTAGTTTTCCTTCCCCTGTATCGCCGCAGGCTAATCTTCCTGATGCAGGTTGAATAAAATCATATCCGTATGATTCTAGCTTTTTAATGTTATCTTGAACTATTTTATTTTGGAACATATTAGTATTCATTGCAGGAGCAAAAATAACCTTTGCTTTTGTAGCCATTATGGTAGTTGATAACATATCATCAGCTATGCCATTTGCAACCTTGCCTATAATATTTGCAGTAGCAGGAACTATTAAGAAAATATCTGCTTTTTTCGCTAAGGATATATGTTGTATCTCAAAAGCCTTTGGTTCTGCAAACATATCTGTTACAACCATATTTTGACTAAGGGATTGAAAAGATAAGGGTGTAACAAACTTTGTAGCTGAATTTGTCATAATAACATTAACATCTAAATCTTGTTTTTTCAACTTACTTACTACTTCTAACGCCTTATAAGCAGCTATTCCTCCAGTTACTCCTATGCATACACATTTTTTATTGTTCATCTAACTCTTTTACCTCTTTATTGTTTGATGCTTCAAAATTAATTTTACCTTCATTAACTTCATTAATTGAAATTGTTAATGCTTTTTTTAATTTAGTNTCAATAAAAGGCTTGCTGCCATCTATTATTTGTCTAGCTCTTTTAGAAGTAATTATTACTAATGAATACCTGTCGTTTGCTTTTTTTAATAAGTCCATTATTGATGGATTAATCATAGAGTTGTTCATGAATTAAGCCCTCCTTAGATTCTAAAATTGTATTGTCTTTTATTCTATCAACTCGGCATTTTTCAGCAGCTATAATTGACTCAACCTTAGAAACAGCAAGCTCTAATGTATCGTTAACTACAGCATAATTATATTTAGAAACATAGTTTATCTCTTTATAGGCATTTTTAAATCTTGTCATTAGAGATTCCTCTGTTTCACTTCCTCTTTTTATAATTCTTCTTTTTAGTTCTTCCATTGATGGAGGAAGAATAAAAATAAATACCCCTTCTTCGAAGTTTTCTTTTACTTGTAAAGCTCCCTGTATATCAATTTCTAGGATAACATCTTTACCTTCTTCTAACATCCTGNTTACATTAACCTTTGGTGTTCCATAAAAGTTACCGTGAACTTCAGCATATTCTATAAAACCATTTTCCTTAACTTTTTTTGCAAATTCTTCTTTTGTTAAAAAATAATAGTTTACTCCTTCAACTTCTCCTTCTCTTGGANGTCTAGTAGTTGCAGAAACTGATAAATATATATTTTTGTTTTTTTCTAAAAGTTTTTTACATATAGTTCCTTTACCTGCACCGGAAGGTCCAGATATAACTATTAGAACTCCTTTATTACCCTTCATTATTCAACAACCTCATCTACTGCTTCATCTTTATTTACTAATCTATGTGCTACTGTTTCTGGTTGAACTGCTGATAGTATTATATGGTCACTNTCTGTTATTATTACAGCTCTTGTTCTTCTTCCATAGGTTGCATCTATAAGCATACCTCTGTCTCTTGCTTCTTGTATGATTCTTTTTATTGGTGCTGATTCTGGGCTAACTATTGCCACAAGCCTATTAGCAGAAACTATATTACCAAATCCAATNTTTATTAATTTTATACCCATTTCTTTCCTCCTACTTATTCAATATTTTGTACTTGTTCTCTAATTTTTTCTATTAGGTTTTTTATGTTAATGACATTATTTGTCATATTCATATCACTTGATTTTGAAGCAATTGTATTGGCTTCCCTATTCATTTCTTGAATAATAAAGTCCAATTTTCTTCCAATTGGTTCTGAGTCCTGCAATGTTTTCCTAATTTGATCTATATGGCTCTTAAGCCTAATAATTTCTTCATCTACTGCAGCCTTATCTGCAATAATGGCAGCCTCTTGGGCAATTCTAGATTCATCAATATCAACCTTGTCTAGAAGCTCCTTAATTCTAGCTTCAAGTTTAATTTTATAAGCAGCTGGTATTGAGTCTGCTAATTCTTCAATATTATTAACAAAGGTCTCTACATCTTTTAGCTTAAGTAAGATATCTTCTTTTAACTTTTCCCCTTCTGCTATTCTCATCTTTTCCATTTTTTCTAATGATTCNTTAATTAAGAGTTTAAGAACCTCAAATATTTCATCAATGGCATCCTCTTCTTCAACAATTTCTATTACATCGTTGAATTTAGCAATATGAGAAACAGCAATATCATTTTTTACTTTTAATTTTTCTTCTATTTCCAATAAGCACTTGTAATAGCTTTCTGCAAGACTTAAATTTAATCTTGCTAGTCCTTCTCCACCCTTATAGGATTTTTGATTAATAAAAACATCTACTTTTCCCCTATTTAATTTTTCATTTATTAACTTTCTAATTTGCTCTTCTAGGGGAATTAAGTTTTTAGGCAGCTTGATATTTATATCTAAATACCTGCTATTAACACTTTTCATTTCAACAGAAAATAAATATTTACTTCCTTCTTCGTTACTAGCCCTTCCAAAACTAGTCATACTTTTTACCATATTTGCCTCCAAAGTTTATTTACTTAACTCATTTCTTTTAATATTAAAATCATAACTATTATAAGTCAATGGTTTGTTAACAAAATGTTAACATTTTTAAAAACTGCATATAAGAGCTGCGATAAATAGGATATGCACCATAAGCTAATAGCTGAGTAAAGAAGTAAGGCTTAAAAAAAACTACTATGCCAAGAGTTTTGGTAGCTCTCCCTGCGCTCAAACAAACCAACAACTCTAAGGCCTAGTAGTTTTTCTTTAACTGAGAATCTAAATCTATGATTTAGTTATTCGAAGTTACTCATACGAATGCATATGAGTAGGAGCTTCCTTAAAGTACTTCTAAATGCTCGCTATATGCTTATTTCACATATCCTATTTATCTTCGCTAATTTATATTTGCAACTTTTTTTAATGTTCATTCTACATTATTAAAGGATTCTTTTAAATTTAAATTTTCTTTACTAGATAAAGCAACCATAAGCTTAATTTAATTCTCCATTAAAGCATANCAGCACACCTCTACCCTTGGCTTCTTTAGATATAGCTGTGCAGATTGATGTTGCTAAGTTAAAGGGGCCATCATAGCCAAGCTCTGAACTGCTTCTCATAGCTCCAGTTACCATAGCTAGGATCTCCTCCCCACTTAAGCTAGGTACTGCAGCATTTATTTTTTCATCTATCTTCATAGAGATTGTACCACCATTAAAAACCAATGCTATTTTTTTCATAATTTTCTCCTAACTAAATATATTATAATTAATAAAAATTCTTGGAGAATTTAATCTTAGTTTACTTATATTATATATAATAAACATTTTAATATTCGATATTTATATACATTTTTTTATTTTTCCTCTGTATAACCTATTATTTATTTTTCTTTCGGTTATTGGATACATTGTTGAAACATTAATATAATCTTTCTGATTATCTATTTCTATTCCCATTAAAATATACTCATTAAACTTTTTTATTAATTCTATATAAATAACATTATCTGTTGACTTATAAACTCCCATATAATCTGGGGAATCAATGATTTTTTTCATATACTCTATAGGATTGCTTATTATTTTCCTATTTAAATGTCTCCCATGTCGTCTTTTAATATGCTGTAACACTCCATTAGATGCATAAATGGTACCAGTGAATTTTACCCCTAAATTAGCTGCCATCTTTTCTTTAAAGTATCCCACTCTTTTATAGGTATAAATTCTTTCCACCATAATATCCCTCTATTCTTTATTGTATTATGAGTTTAATGATATTTACTTATATATTATATATTATTCAAAAATCTATATAATTCTACTAGAATTATATAACAAAAAGGGACTGTCACTGACAGTCCCTTGATTTTATAGTATTATACAAATTAATCCGCCACTACCTTCATTAATTATCTTTTGAAGGGTTTTTTGAATTTTAATTTGTACATCTTCCGGCATTTTATATAGCTTATTTTGCAAGCCTTCTTTTATTAAAACTTCTAGAGGCTTACCAAACATATTACTTTGCCACAAGGTTGAAGGATCTTCTTCAAATTGCTCCATTAAAGATTTTATTAATTCTTCACTTTCTTTTTCAGACCCCATTATTGGGCTTATTTCAGTCTTTATATTAGCCTTTATAAAATGTAAAGATGGAGCCGACGCTTTTAATTTCACTCCAAACTTAGAACCATGCTTTACCATTTCAGGCTCTTCAAATTTCATCTCAGAAAGCTGTGGAGCAACTAAGCCATAACCTGTTTCACGAACATCTACTAAAGCATCCTTTACCTTATCATATTCTTTTCTTGCATAATTAAGCTCTTTTACTAATGATAATAGGTCACTTTCACATTTAACATCTAAATCACAAATTTCACTTAATATGTTATAGAATATACCATCCTTAGGTTTCATAGATATTGTTGCCTTACCCAAGCCTAAATCTACTGCACTCATTTCTGTTGGTGCTAAATTTTCTTCTTGCTTTAGTAGGTTTATTGTGGATTTAATATCTCTAACCTTGCTTATGTTTTCACACATTCCTTTAAGAATCTTAAAGAAATCTTTCTTTAACCAATGTTCTGGTTCTAATTGTTCAACCCAGCTTGGCATTTCGATATTTATTTCCTTAACAGGAAACTCTCTAAGTACATGATTTAATACATCTTCTATATCCTCTTCATCCATATTTGCAACATCCATAACTTGAACAGTTACATTATGTTTTTCTTCTAATTCTCTTTGTATTTTTTTAACCTCTGATGAATTTGGATATCTTGTATTAAGTACAACTATAAAAGGTTTATTTATGGACTTTAACTCATCAATTACCCTTTCTTCTGCTTCTAAGTACTCATCTCTTTCTATACCAGTTATACTACCATCAGTAGTAATAACTAATCCAATAGTTGAATGATCTGTAATTACTTTTCTAGTTCCAATTTCAGCTGCATCCTCAAAAGGTATTTCATAGTCATACCACGGAGTATTTACCATCTTTGGTTCCTCCCCATCCATATAACCCATAGCACCTTTTACAATATAACCAACACAATCTACCATTCTAACTTTAAATTTTATATCCTCATCAAGTGTAATTTCTACTGCCTCATTTGGAATAAATTTAGGTTCTGTTGTATGGATGCTTTTTCCTGACCCGCTTTGAGGCAATTCATCCTTAGCTCTTTCCTTTTTATAAGCATTTTCAATCTTTGGTATTACCATGAGGTCCATAAATTTTTTTATAAATGTTGATTTACCTGTTCTAACAGGACCAACAACACCAATATATATGTCCCCTTGTGTCCTCTCTGCTATATTCTTGTATATGTTAAAGCTGTCCACGGTGTACCCTCCCATTTATTTTTAACACTATATATATATTCTCATCTTCAAAAAAGTATACAGTATTATAAAATTTTTATTTTAATTTATAGAATATATTATTAAACTTAACATAGAAATATTCTTGAAATAAAAAAATCACAGTTGAAGATTTTTAACTTTTTTAAAATCTTCTTAACTGTGATTTTTATTCTATTAATTTTTAAGCAATTAATATATTTCGCTCTTTTTTTCTCTTTCCATTAAATAGGTTACAGCTTCTTTTACATCAATTTGTTCAAATACAATTTTATAAAGAATATCTGTTATTGGCATTTCTATATTTAGTTGTTCTTTTAACTTATAGAAAGCCTTGCAAGCCTTAATACCTTCAACTACCATGCCAACTTCTTTTATGGCTTCTTCTGTAGTCTTTCCACTTCCAATTAAATAACCAGCACGCCTATTTCTAGAATGAATACTAGTACATGTAACTATAAGGTCTCCCATTCCTGTTAAACCTAGAAAAGTTTCTGACTTTCCTCCTAGCTTTACTCCAATTCTTACTATTTCCGCCATGCCTCTTGTCATAAGGGCTGCCTTGGCATTATCTCCATATCCAAGACCATCACATACTCCTGCTGCTAAAGCTATTATGTTTTTTACAGCTCCTCCAATTTCAACACCAACTAAATCATCATTTGTATAAACTCTAAAGGTTGGATTGATAAACAAGTCCTGAACTATTCTTGCCTTATCCATATTTTCTGAAGAAACAACAACAGTAGTAGGTATGTTAAGGGAAACTTCTTCTGCATGACTTGGCCCTGATAGTATTACTACATCATTTTCAGGCAATTCTTCTTTTATTACCTGTGATAATCTTAAATTAGTACCTTCTTCTATTCCCTTTGCAATGCTTATTATAGTTACCTCTTTATTTATTTTACCTTTAAGTTCCTTGCTTATAGTTCTAATAACATGGGAAGGCACTGCTAAAACAATAAATTCTGCATCTTTTATTGCTAGGTTTAAATCATTATAAGCAGTTACATTTTGAGGTATTATTAAATTTTTAATGTATTTATCATTTTTCCTATTTTCATTTATATCTTTTACAACATCATTATCTCTATCGTAAATATTTACTTTATTTTTATTGTCAGCTAATAATATTGCTAAGGATGTACCAAAACTTCCCCCACCTAAAAAAGTAATATTAGTCAAAACTATTCTTTCCTTTCCCTATATTCTATTTGTATTCCAGTACCGCTAAAGTCAAAACTTTCTCTTAACTGGTTTTCTAAATATCTCTCATAAGAAAAATGCCTTGCACTTGCATCATTAACAAAGAAAACAAATTTAGGTGGTTTTGTAGCAACTTGTGTTGCATAGAATATTTTCATTCTTTTTATACCAACTAATGGCGGTTCATTCATTAATACTGCTTTACTAATAACTTCGTTTAAAACTCCAGTTTGTATTCTCTTACAGTAATTATTATAGCATTCCTTTGCTATTTCTAAGACCTTGTGAGTTCTTTGGCCTGTTTTTGCAGAAATAAATAAATATTTTGCATATTTTAAGAATTTAAGATTTGTTTGTAAATCTTCTAAATATTTTTGCATTGTTTTATCATCTTTTTCAATTAAGTCCCACTTATTAACTATTACCATTATAGCCTTATCCATTTCATGGGCATAACCTACTATTTTTTCATCCTGTTCTGTTACTCCTTCTGTGGCATCAATCATAAGGATACATACATCTGCTCTTTCTATAGATGCATATGTTCTAATAACAGAGTATCTTTCAACTTCTTCTTTTACCTTACTTTTTCTTCTAATACCAGCAGTATCTATTAATATGAACTTTCCTTCATCAGTTTCTAATACACTGTCTATAGCATCTCTTGTAGTTCCAGGAATATCAGAAACTATTAGCCTATCTTCTCCAAGAAGTCTATTAATAAGGGAGGACTTTCCTACGTTAGGCTTACCTATCATAGCAATTCTTATATATTCATCTTCCTCTTCTTCCTCACTAAACTTATCAAAGCCTTCTACTACTCTATCTAACATATCTCCTATGTTTAATCCTTGAGAGGCTGATATTGCAATTGGATCTCCAATTCCTAAATTATAAAATTCCCAAGCATTTTCAGCTTCTCTCATAGAGTCAATCTTATTAACTACTAGAACTACATCCTTTTTACTTTTTCTAAGCATATTAGCAACTTCTTCATCAGCAGCTGTAAGGCCTTCTTTTCCATCTACAATGAAAATTATAACATCTGCTGTTTCTATTGCTATATTTGCTTGTCTTCTCATTTGCTTTACAATAATATCATCTCTTTCAGGTTCTATACCACCTGTATCAATTATAGTAAAGTTATAACTTAACCAGTCAGCCTTAGCATATACCCTATCTCTTGTAACTCCTGGCGTATCTTGAACTATTGATATTCTTTCTCCTGCTAATCTATTAAACAATGTGGATTTCCCTACATTGGGTCTTCCAACTATCGCAACTATTGGTTTAGCCATTAATTTTCCTCCTAACATTTGAGTTTATTAATTTTAGAGTCATAAACTTATTATTAT
>JGI24707J26582_10000120_pt1 | contig 51718 bp, 49 predicted proteins | sample BioPla1DNA1_FD_26582 | JGI IMG/M metagenome (IMG submission 26582)
ATATATCATACCAGAGCTTGATTCCTACTACGGCTTGCTGGCGCATCAAAAAAGACCCGCCTGTCCATAGCACACAGCTTATCAAAACCCAAATGAATGCTATTATCAGACGCGTCTTACGGCTAGCAATCAATGCAAGCAATAAGAACAGATAACAGCATACTCCTACCACTGGGATTGCATTTGCAAAACTCATACTGCACTATCCTCACTATAAATTGCATGCTGCTGGGATGCAAGCAGCGTCTGTATGTGCATAGATGGGGGGTTCATTCTGCGCGGAACACAGCCTGTGCGTAAACAGGCAGCAAAGGTACCGCAGCGCAGAATGGTAATCTTCAAGGGGTCATACCCCATAATTCTCATAAGGTATTTATAATCCTTATCAATATAGCGGAAGTAAATACTCAGCTGTTCACGAAGGATTTCCTGCGATACGGCATGGTCTGCCAGCGAATTAGGTTTCAATTCCGCATATAGATGCATAAAGGGCTTTCCTGTCTCTGTAAACTCCTTGCATGCAACCCAATTACAAATAGGTAAGCCGGACAAACGGACTACATTATTTATGGAATTTTCGGATATACGGGTAAAGCCCGCTATGTCGATTATATCCGCAGTGCGGTCTATATAGATAAAACGGGGCAGGTATGCGCCGCCAGCATCTTTGTTAGGACCTAAACAGCGATATAAATCCCCTACTCTATAGCGCATAAATGCTCCGCCTTTGAATACCGATATAACCAGCTCATACTTTTCGCCTGTTTGCACTTGGTCCATAAGGCAGGTTTTAGGAATGTAAGCGGGGTTTAGAGCGCTCTTTTCAAATTCACTCTCCGGTATAAATTCATAGAAACAGGCATCCGGGAAGAAATACAAACCATCTCTTGCCCAAGTTTCAACGCCAATACAGGTGGGTTCAGTACCTGCAAACACTTCTACCGGACGAATGCCCCACAAAGCTTCCAAATCGTCTTTATAACAATTGTTATCCGTTCCTGCCACCATAAATCCCCGCAGATGGAATACATCCTTTGGCAGCATGGAGCGGTTTTCACTTTTGCTTTTGCTGCGGGCTTTTAGGTATTTAAACGCCATACGCGGAGACATTTTAAATAGTGACTTGAGCCCTCCCTCGCCCTTTCCTGCCGCATCTCCAAAGCTCTGGCTTACAAATGTAGCTACGCTGCCTAGCGCAAAAAAGTAATCAATGCCCCTTTGAAGCCCCATTCTAAAGCCGCGACGATTACGCTCTGAAAAAGACATGCGTTCTGCTTCGGTTACAGGTGGTAAAAAACGCAGATCTATTTCCTGATGGAGTGCGCGCGGCAATAGCCCCGTAGCATAGGGAAGGGGCGCAAGACCATAAAGGAAGGTGTTGTTTGGAGCTATGTCAAACTTGCCCTTACCGGTGCTGGTGGCAAGCATCATGCAGGCCATAATATTGTTTCCAAAGGTATTGAGCATACTGCGCGTATATGGAGCAAGTTTTATTGGATGTTTTCCGCCTTCCCAAGCGGTTTGAATCCAAACCACAGGTTCATCGGGCAGTAATTCGCCGCGTTTTAATAGTAGCACATCGGCGTAATCGGCATAGGTAGTCAGAGGAAAACTGTTGCGGAAATCCTCAATATTGTAAAAAACTTTTCCTTTGGATAATTTTTTGCCCAGCTCACATTTGCTCCACAGGTGTATCTGCTCAAGAAGCAATTGCTCCTGAATAAGCATAAACTCTTGAAGTGTGTAATCTAGGAAACCACAATATTCCTCCCACAGTTCTCCGCGTGGGGTTGTCTTTAATCGGTCTTGAAAACGCATAGCTTTACAACCTCTTTCTTAAGCGTGGTATGAGGAACGGAACAGATAGTTTGTAGTCATCATAATCTGAAAAGATACGGGGAAAGGTCCATAAATCCTGGAACTGAACATACAGAAGATTTAGAAACGAAACCAGCCCTACAAATAACCACATGCGCGTTGTAGGCATAGCAAGTGCGATAAAAAACAGTGCGAGTGCCAGAAACCATACGCCAGGATGCCGACAGATGCCGTATAAGCCTGTACGCGTAACTGTGCGTGGAGCAGCATCAACCGAATCCGTGTACGATTCTGAAAAAGGAATGGCAAAAAACAGCGCATACACAAGCAGGATAGTATGAATTGCAGATAAGGCAAGCCATACATAGTCGATACTATCAAGTGGCGCTGTTTGGCCAAAAGCAATATGTACCTCGGCTATAGTTGCTGCCAACAATGATAGCGCCCCTAAAGGGAACAGGATTTGCAGTGTTCTAAAGCGTAGGGTAACTGAATTCACATCAAAGAGGAAGAACGCCGCAAACGCAATGATAGCTAAAGCCACACCGTGTCCACCCCTTTCCACTTAGTGAACCTTACAGAAAATATTCTATCACATATATTTTGTTTTTGCAATAGTAATATTAATTTAATTTTAATTTCATAATTCTACCAAAAAAGTTTATGTAACTAGTAATAAAGAGAGGAATAATCAATGCAGTAAACAACTCTGCCCTTTATTATTATTGTTGCTAATAATTAATAATTTCTTAAGTCTAAAAAGAAAAATTAATACATAACAAGATATTTATCCACTTCCCAGCTGGATACACGGGTGGAATATTCCTTCCACTCCTCTTGCTTGCCGCGCAGATAATAAGTCCACACATGTTCGCCAAGAGTATCTAGCACCAAAGCATCCTCCTGCATACAGGCTAAAGCTTCCTCAAGTGAAGCGGGGAGGCTTTTTACATTCATTGCCTTACGTTTTTCAGGGCTCATGGTAAATATATTTTCCGGTATTTCGGCTGGAGGCTCTAGCCCTCTTTCTATACCGTCTAATCCCGCCCTTAGGCAAAGAGCAAGCGCCAAGTAGGGGTTGCAAGCGGGGTCGGGGCTACGCAATTCAAGCCTTGTGCTTTTCCCCCTTGCCGCAGGTACTCGAATCAGCACACTGCGGTTGCTTGCAGACCATGAAAGGTAGCAGGGAGCTTCAAACCCCGGCACTAAACGCTTATAGGAATTTACCAAGGGGTTGGTTATGGCGGTCATGCCACGCACATGTTCAAGAAGCCCTGCAATGAAGGAATAGGCTTCCTTTGAAAGTTCCAAATCGCCCTTGGGGTCGTAGAAAACATTATCCCCATTTTTATTTAGCGATATATTTACATGCATACCGTTGCCCGCCTCGTTAAATATGGGCTTTGGCATAAATGTTGCATGCAGTTTATGGCGCTGCGCAAGGGTTTTAACAGCCAATTTAAAAGTCATTATGCGGTCAGCGGTTTCAAGCGCACCTGCGTGCTTAAAGTCAATCTCATGTTGACCGCCGGCAAGCTCGTGGTGTGAGGTTTCTATTTCAAAGCCCATATCTTCCAGCGCCAAACATATATCCTGCCGGGCGCTCTCTCCCCTATCTAGGGGCGCCAAGTCAAAATAGCCCGCCTCATCGCCAGTGTGGGTGGTTGGGCGACCCTTATCGTCCAGATGGAAAAGGAAAAACTCAAGCTCCGGTCCTATATTGCAAGTATAGCCAAGCTCCGCCGCTTTATTTATGGCGCGCTTTAGTACATAACGCGGGTCTCCGGCAAAAGGACTGCCGTCATGGTTATGCACATCGCATATAAAACGGGCAACCTTTATGCCGTCATCATGCCAAGGCAACAGAGAAAAACTGTCCAAATCCGGAAACAGGCGCATATCGCTTTCTTCAATGCGTACAAAGCCCTCAATTGAGGAACCGTCAATGGTCATCTCATTATCGAGCGTTTTTTCAATTTGAGAAGCGGTTATGGTTACATTTTTCATCTGACCGAATATATCTGTAAATTGCAGGCGGATAAACCGCACACCTTCATCCTTAATCCGGCGGATAATATTTTCTCGTTTTGCCTTGTCCATATTTTACACTCCTCCCAAATAAAAAAAGCCGCTTTCAATAACCAATTCTTTTCGCATTGAAATTATAGGGTTACAAAGCCTTTTCTGTCAACCAAAAACAGTGAAAATGCAATGGTTCACTGCGCTTAAGCGGATTTCATTGCAAATAATTAAATATTATTCATGTTCTGTTTCGTTTTCTATTATGATTTGCTCTGTGTTGTCCTCATCATACTCGCTATCATAATAGATTTCTTCTTCAGTTTCCTCCGAAATTTCAGGGGATTTTTCCTCTGGCTTAGGAAGTTCATCTATAGATGATATGCCAAAATGGGATAGAAATTCATCTGTAGTGCGATATAGGAAAGGGCGACCCAATGTATCCTTTCTGCCGCATACTTCTATAAGATTTTTATTTACCAAGGACTGCAGGGAATAATCACATTTAACTCCCCTTACCATCTCAACATCAAGTCTGGTTACAGGCTGCCTATATGCAACTACCGCAAGCGTTTCAAGAGCTGCGTTTGAAAGGGATTGCCTCTGTATAGGTTGAAGCATTTTTTCTACATATGGGGCATAGCATTCCCTCGTTTTTAGCTGAATATGTTTGCCGAACCTGTGTAAGCGAACTCCACTATGCTGCTCATCGTATTTTTTTTGAATATGCTCAACCGCATGTTCTACATCAAGCTGCGCTATTTCAAGGTTTGAAGCTATATCCCCTATGAAAACAGGGTCGCCTGATACAAATAGTATTGCCTCTATAATTCCGCTAAGCTCATCTATGCTCAATGCTTTAACCTGCCCTTTTGATTATTTAGTATATATATTTCCCCGTAAGTATTTTCCTGCACGCAGGATATTTTCCCAAGGCGAATAAGCTCAAGCAGGGCTAAAAACACAACTACCACCTCATGCCTTGTGGGACTTTTGCTCAGCACCGAATTAAATGATACCCTGCCGCCTCTACTTAGCTTTAGTATATTAGCCATACAATCCCTAACCGTATGTTCCTCGCGCATAATGCGGTGTACGCTTGTTTCTTCATCTTCGTCCTCGGGCAAGCGCGCAAGAAGATTTGCAAAGGCTTCTGCAAGCGCGGATAGAGAAAGCCCTTCAAGCTCCAAAGTTGGAGGAGGGAGTGGAAACTCTTCCGGAAGTTTTTCATACATTTTAGCTGCGGTTTTTTCAAACTGCTGCATTTCCTTTGCAACCTTTTTAAGGGCTGCATATTCCTCAAGCTGGCGGATTAAAAGCTGTTCCGGATCTTCCTCCTGCGGTGGTTCTGGCTTAGGTAACAGTGAGCGGCTTTTAATAAGCAAAAGCGTCGCCGCCATTTGTATAAATGCGCTAGCTTCTTCCATGTCTATATCCTCCGCCTCTCTAACCGCGGCTATGTATTGGTCTGTAATTTCGGATACAAAAATATCCTTGATATCTATCTTAGCCTTGCCTATTAAAAAAAGCAGCATATCAAGCGGGCCTTCAAATTGACTAAGCCTAAATATGCGCGCCATTAAATACCTACTAGCCTTAGCATTATATCCAGCACATTGCCTTGCACAAAATATATAGCTTTGCCAACAAAATCCGAAACCACGTCTGTAAACAGCATTAGAGCCATTAGAGCGCCCTGCATTATTCTAAATGGTTTGCCGCCCATGTATATTTTCCCCTTAAATACAAGCTGGTTTACTACATGAAAACCATCTAGCGGGGGCAGCGGCAATAGGTTAAACAGGCACAAACCTATATTTATAAGTATAGAATGTAAAACCACCCTCTGCAAGTGAACAAGCCAAGGGGTTTTAAGCAGGGGCATAAGTACATCTACATATTCCGGAAAAAGCTGTATTGTAAAGCCGTCGCTCCTTGCATCAAGAAAAAAGCGGTATACATTAGCTGAATCAAAGGGTATTTCGTACAGATGCCTTCCTATAAATACAGCAAGAAGTGTTGATATTAAAAATACCATAAAATTGACGGTTACTCCTGCTAAGGATACTAATATATCGTCCCTTTTGGGGTTTTTAAAATTGTTTGGATTTATTGACACAGGCTTTGCCCAGCCGAAGCCGAATAAAAACAAGCATATGGTTCCAAGAGGGTCCATATGTTTTATAGGGTTAAGGCTCAGCCTCCCCATAATCCTCGCGGTAGGGTCTCCACATTTTGCGGCTACATATCCATGGGCGTACTCGTGCAATGTAATAGCCATAAGCACGGCGGGCGCCCTATATAGCATGAATAGAAGAAATCCGCGCGGATCTTTAGACAGCCAATCCAGCATATATTGTTATTTCCCCGCTTTTAACTTATTAAGTTCTTCCTCTATTTCCGCCCTGCTCTTATGGTTGAGCGGAGAGAAAACGCCATCAAGCGCAGCTGTAAGCTTTTCTATTGCCGCTTTTTTATCGCCATTTTCTAAATCATACCTAGATAAAAAATACAGGGTATCTATCTGCGAGGGTTTTATCTTATGCGCTTTTTCAAAATAGGGCTTCGCCTTTTCCTTATCATTAAACAGCAGATAGTACATCTGCCCCATATTATCAAGCACTACGGAGTCTACTTCGTCATAATCCAGCGCCTCTGTATTATATTCAAGCGCTTTTTCTTTTTCTCCGTATAATGTGTATAGATAGCCCAATGTCTGGTATATAAGTCCGCAAGCATACTTACCATGAGCCGCTTCAAGTGTGGATATCGCCTTTTCCCTATCGCCAAGCATATGGCAGGCTATAGAATAGTTTACAAGAAGCTGCTGGCGCCTATCTAGGCTTAAGTCCGCCGCTTTCTGAGCCTTTACAAGTATGTTCTTTGCCTTTTCAGCGTTTTCTTCCCCGCCAAGGCGCAACAGCATACTCGAATATGGCAGCATATAAGAAGCGCTTAATACGCCCTCAGCATACAGTTTTTCATATTCTAAAAATGCCTGCTCGGCATCTCCTTTTTGGTGCTTACCAAGCGCAGAACGCACCTTAAACGCATCTAAAAACCCCATATAATTCCACCTTTCACCTAAATCAAAATAAACACCCGATAATTTTACACAATGGAGAGAATAATATCAAGGCGAGGAAAACAGAGAAACTTCTTCGTCCTCATCTACCCTAGGGGCTGATGTAGGCATGGGGGTAGGGTAGCAGCGCCCCTGAGCTTCATCGTAGCTTAAGCCATGCGGCAAATATGGCTGAGTTGCGGCTTTAAGCACTTGATAAGTATCGCCGCTAACACCTGAAAACTGATTAAGCACCTGTCTGTTTCCAACCTGTAAATCCCGAACGAGTCCCGCAAGCAATATATCGCAGCCGCCTGAAACCACATAAGGCGGCAGCAGCGAAATATACTGTAAATAGGTTTCAAGGGGGATATTAAGCATATGTATAGCCCCTGCGTGAGCTATGCCTACATACCTATAATGCCATGGCTCAAAGGCTATGCCTGTTATATCCTTCCACTCGGGTTTATAGCGCAGTATATAACCGAACCTGTGCGCGTTTTCAGCGAGCCATATGCCTTCTTCCGTTTCCGCAAATGCTGCGTTTAGATTTTTAAAATTGTCGGACTGTATGTCCATAGTAAGCCCCAATTGATGCTCGCTATAGCCTGCAGGCATTACGCTGCGGCTAGCCCTGTCATAGTCGCCAACTTCTTCCATTTTTCTGTTGAAGTTGAGCTGCTGTATACCATAGCTCCTGTATCCTGATACAGCAAGCAGCTTGTATCCAGCTTCCGTTTCTGCGGCTCTGAACATTTCTTCAAGCTTAACAGCAGCTTCTTGCCTTAGGTATATCCTCTCCTGCAGGGATTTTTTTCTCGTCTTTACTTTTGGCAACACCAAGTCCGAAGGCTCAAAGTCCGCGGGAAGCTTATTCTCTTTATTTACAAGGTATAATAAATTATCCTCTATAGCTCTATATTGAAGCGAAATGGTGGGGGCAGGCGTTACTTGCTCCGCATATGAACATGGCAGTATTACAGACAATATTACAACTAATAAAAACAGTTTTTTCATCACGGCACCTGATAGAACAGAGATACTTCGCTATCTCCGTTATCGCCTTGGTTTAGTTCTATTGGCTCAGGCAGCTGCCTTAAGTATTCGCAGTAGGCTATAAAATCCCCTCCCGCGGCTTCATACGCTGCTATTGCGCCCTTGTATTCCTCGTGAAATTCTTCAAAAGTTAAACCATTATCCATTATGTATGCAGCCACTTCCTTTCCAACATACCTAAAGTGCCAAGGCTCGAATATTATACCGGTTATATCGGTCTTATCCTCAGGGTAGCGCAATATAAAGCCGAATTTAGCGCAGTTATCTTTCATCCATTTCGCTTCATCAGTTAAAGAAAACTCAGGCCGCATACCATCCTGCTGTGTCCATGCGTAGTTCAATATATCCACCGCAAGCCCCGTCTGATGTTCTGATGAGCCGGGATAGGCGACTACGCCGTCGTCCTTTCTGTATTTATCGAGCCTATTTTGGTACATGGTATTCTGCGTTTGGTAGTTCCTATATGCGCTTTTAACATATAGTGTATACCCGTCTTCCGAAGCTTTATTAAACATATCCTCAAGCGCCTCTGCCGCCTCTTGCCTAAGCTGCATACCCCTATTGGTTGCTCTAAGCTTTAAATCCACAAGCCTTGGAGGCACAAAATCGCTGCTGAGCAGGTTATCATTATTTGTAAGTACAAGTAAGTTCAACCTATCTTCAAGTATTGTAGCTTCTATAGGGTATGTCCACTCCGCTTGTCCCGCCAGAACAGAGATAGTAGCAAACATTGTAAGTATACATATAATTAAAATAAATCTTTTCATTCTGATATGTCCTTAACCGTATATTCCACTTGATATTCCTTTGAAGCGTATAAATTCCCTATATATTCTTCAAGTGGAATATCCTGCTCGTATATTTTCTGTGCATGTTCCACTCCCACATAACGTATATGCCAAGGCTCATAGTTGTAACCCGTTATTTCTTCCCAGCCTCTTTTATAGCGTATAATAAAGCCGAAACGATGGGCATTTTCATTTACCCATATGCCCTCTTTTGTTTCTCCAAAGCCCTCATTAAGCCCCGCCCTATTGGGCGTGCCTATATCCATTGCAAGCCCTAATTGATGCTCGCTTGCGCCAGGGGGTGCCACATATTTCTGCGCCCGTTTTGCACTGCCCACCCTGTCTATTTTACGGTTGTATATGGTTTTCTGCGTATGATAAGACCTATAACCTGAAATAGCGTGCAGCACAAAGCCCTGCTCCATTTGAGCAGCGGCAAAAAGCTTTTCAAGCGCAAGAGCTGCTTCCTTTCGCATTAACACCTGTTCGCTTGTTGATAGAACATTTGGCATTATTAAATCCTCAGGAACATAGCGCATATCAAGCTTATATGTGCGGTTTACCAAGAATAGATTACCGCCTAGGTTAATTTCATCTATCCCCGCGTCAAATGAAAACTGCCCGAAAGATAGTATCATACATATTATAGCTACAATCCTATTAAACATACTATCACCTCTCAAACAGCCTCAAAATTTATTTCGGGGTATCTGCTCTTAATGCGCTCAAGCTGCACGGAGTCTATTTTAAATTCTACCATAGTGCCTTCATGTGTATGCTCTTCTGCAATAATCCTACCGCCAAGCCTTAATTCATTTAAAAGAGAGTAATTATCGTAACTTACAAGCACTTGATATTTTCTCTGCGCCTTGCCTATTTCCTCAGATATTTTTTGAAGCAGTACATCTATACCTTCGCCCGTTTTAGCGGATACCTTTATTGCGCCGGGGATTTTTATCTCATCATTATTTTCTAGCAGATCCGCCTTATTTAGTACCTCTATTCTAGGCTGGGTAGTTGCGCCTATCTGCCTTAATACATCGTTTACTACCTCGCGTTTTTCAAGTATCTGCTCGTCCGAGGCATCGGAAACAAGTAACAATATATCCGCCTGTACAGCCTCTTCAAGCGTTGAATGGAAGGCTTCTATTAGCTGCGTTGGGAGCTTCCTTATAAAGCCTACGGAGTCAATGAGTATAAATTCTGTCCCGTTTTCAAGCTCCACCCTGCGGCTCATGGTGTCAAGCGTTGCAAAAAGCTCATCCTTTTCATACGCATCTGCGCCTGATATGCGGTTTAGCATGAGGGATTTACCCACATTTGTGTAACCCACAAGCGCAGCTACGGGAAGTTCGTTTTCCGTGCGGGATTTCCTCTGCAATTCCCTCTGGCTTTCGAGGGTTTCAAGCTGTTTTTTAAGCTTAGAAATGCGGGTTCTTATCTTGCGCCTATCGCTTTCAAGCTTGGTTTCACCGGGACCCCTTGTGCCTATGCCGCCGGCAAGACGGGAAAGGGCATCGTACCTGCCAACTAGCATACCTGCGCTATATGCAAGCTGCGCAAGCTCTACCTGCAGTTTACCCTCCCTGCTCTTTGCCCTTTGCGCAAATATATCTAGTATAAGCGTAGTTCTATCTATAACCCTTGCGCCGCATATCCTTTCAAGGTTAAGGCGCTGAACATTGCTGAGTTCATCATCGGCAATTATTAGAGTAGCAGCTGTATTCTGCACTTCCTGCGCTAACATATTAGCCCTGCCGCTGCCTATAAATGTAGAGGAATCGGGCTTTGCGCGCTTTTGAAAAGCCATACCTACGCACTGCGCTCCCGCGCTTTCGCAAAGGGCTTCAAGCTCCTCAAGCGAAACTTCGCTATCTATGCCAATTAAAAAGGCGCGCTCTATGTTATCTTCAGTTTCGTATATGCTAGCGCCAAACAGACTATCGTTGCGCTTTATTTCATCCAGCCATTTATCGCTTTCAAGCTCCAAAGGGCTTAAGGCTTCAAAGGTATTTATATTAAAATCGCCGGATTCATCAGGCTCAAGCATAGCTACGCTTATTTCGTATATTTTGCCGCTGTCAGTTAACGCAAGCGCTACCATGGCATCAAGCTTTAGAGCCTTTAGGGCTGAAATATCAGCGCCTGAAAACCTAGATGAACCATTCGGGTGGGTATGTATACAGCGTATGCGGGATAGGCGCATATCGCTCCGCCTATCCTGTATGGCGCTTAGAGGCGCGCTGTCATCAACGCCTATGCTTACATCTTTTATAGTGCCGTTTCTATGTATGTATACGGATATTTCCCTGTTTATTTGAGAGGATATATCCGCTATCTCCCCTGCCGCTTCAAGCGATATTATACCATGCTGCGGGGGCAAGTCATAAAGCGCTTCAAGCCTATCTAGCAGGCTTTTGCGTATTCCGTCTATATTTCCATTTACCTTATTTGCCATCAACTACTCCCTGTATATGCCCATTATATGGCGCTGCCCCTGCATTCCTCAACTATGCTTGGCAAAACGCCCAGCACATAGTCTATATCTTCATCGGTAGTATTGCAAGATAAGGTAAGGCGTATGCTTCCTTTTGCTTTATTCTGAGGCACACCCATAGCAAGCAGCACATGAGATGTTTCAAGAGAGCCCGAAGCGCAGGCAGAGCCTGCTGACGCGGCAATACCAGCGCTATCAAGGCGCATTAATAGCGACTGCGCAAGCGTATTTTCAAATGAAATATTAACATTGCCGGGAAGCCGCATAGTGGGGTGCCCGTTAAGCTGCACGCCTTCTATGCTGTTTATAATGCCGTTTATAAGCCTATCCCTTTTCTCCGCTATTTTCGCGCCGCTGCTTATAATATCTGTGCATGCTATTTTAAGAGCTTCTGCCATACCAACAACGCCAATAACATTTTCAGTGCCTGCACGCCTTCCCCTCTCCTGCTCTCCTCCGTGCATAAACGGCGAAATCTTAGTGCCCTTTTTTATGTATAGAGCGCCCACTCCCTTAGGCCCCGCAAACTTATGCGCAGATAGCGAAAGCATATCCGCCCCTAATTCACTTAAATTTATAGGCACCGCAGACACTGCCTGCACTGCATCTGTATGAAACAGCACGCCGTTTTCTTTTGCAATGTCCGCTATTTCATTAACTGGCTGTAATGCACCCACCTCATTGTTTGCGTACATTATGGATATTAGTATGGTATCGCTCCTTATAGCTTTTTTAAGAGCGTCTATATCTACTATGCCATATTTATCTACAGGAATATATGTAATTTCAAAGCCTAGCTTATTCAATCTTTCACATGTATTTAACACAGCATGGTGTTCTATGGGCGATGTTATTATATGCTTTCCCTTGTCGGCATTCGCAAAAGCCGCGCCAACAAGCGCCCAGTTTGCGCTTTCCGTGCCACCTGAAGTAAAGTATATTTCGCTTGTATCCACGCCTAATATGCTAGCGATAACCGCGCGGGATTCGTCCATTAGTTTTCTTGCTTTCCTGCCTGCTTTATACACGCTTGATGGGTTGCCATAGTATTTTGCGCACTCTATCATTTTATTTAGCGCGCTATCATTTATAGGCATGGTAGCCGCATTGTCAAGGTATACGTATTTCAATGCTCTCTCCTTTGTGTAAGGGCTTATGGTATTGATTTTCAATTATCTACACACAAACCCTTTTCCCCCATTGGGATTAGTCTATCCTACCACTTGTTAATTTACAAGTCAACATTAGTTAAGTGCTATGTTTTCATAAGCATATGAGTACTTATTTATTGCGGTATCTATATGCTTGTAATACTTGTTGCTGTTTGCAATTATATGTTTAGCGCACTTTTGAGCGTCCTCTATAAGCCTTATATCGCCAGTCATAATACTAAAAGTAGCCTTGCCATGCTGCATAGTACCTAAAAACTCCCCGGGACCGCGGATTTCTAAATCCTTTTCGGCTATTTCAAAGCCGTCATTTGTTTCGCACATGGCATTTAGGCGCTCATTTCTTTCGCCAAGTAAAAAGCACCAGCTCTGCTTTTTTCCCCTGCCTACCCTGCCCCTTAGTTGGTGCAGCTGTGAAAGCCCGAACCTATCCGCATTTTCTATTACAATAATTGTAGCCTGAGGCACATCTATGCCTACTTCTACCACTGTTGTGGCAACAAGCACGCTTGTTTTGCCGGCGGAAAAATCGCTTATAGCATTTTTTTTATCCTCCGCGTTTTGCGTGCCGTATGTTATGCCTATATTAAGCCCGCGAAGCGCGCCCTTTGACAACTCATCATACATTTCTTGTACGCTTTTAGCCTCCGTTTTATCGCTTTCTTCAACTAGCGGACAAATATAGTATACCCTTTCTCCCATGCTTACCGCCTGCCTTATAAAGACGTACATGTCCTTGCGTTTGTTTTCGGGTACTATTCTTGTTTTAACGGGAAGTCTGCCGGGAGGAAGTCCTCGCATGGTAGAAACATCTAAATCCCCATATATAACAAGCGCCAATGTGCGTGGTATAGGCGTTGCTGAAAGCACGAGCACATGCGGGCCAATTTCAGCCTTATCGCTTAGCCTTTTGCGCTGCCTTACTCCAAAGCGATGCTGCTCATCCGTAATAACAAGCCCAAGGGATTTATATTCTACGCTTTCAGATATAAGCGCATGTGTGCCTATTATAAGCGACCATTCACCTGATAGTATACATTCAAGAGCATGTTTTCTTTCCGCAGCTTTCATACCCCCAATAAGTAGCCCGCATTTTATGCCCGCAGGCTCAAGCAGTTTTTTCGCGCTTTTTATATGTTGGTACGCAAGCGTTTCTGTTGGCGCCATAAGCGCTGTTTGGTAGCCAGCCTTATGCATGTAGTATACAGCAGCAAACGCAACCGCCGTCTTGCCGGAGCCTACATCGCCCTGCAAAAGGCGGTTCATAGCCTTTCCGCTTTCAAAATCCTTTTCTATATCGCTTATTGCTTTATTCTGCGCTTCAGTCAGCATAAAAGGCAGCAGTGCTGAATAGCTATCCCGCATAGCTTTAGTAATGCTAAGCACTATACCCTTATCGCTTCTCTGCCTAAAATGCATTACAGCTATCTGGTAGTACAATATATTATCAAACGCTATCCTTCTTTGTGCTAAATTAAGGCTCTCGCCAGACATGGGTCTATGTACAAGCCTTACAGCTTCTTTTAAAGGAATAAGAGAAAACTCCTCTATTATTTCACTAGTTAGCGTTTCTACTATAAGGCTGTCTACATATTCTAGTGCCTGCTCAATAATGCCTTCCATGGTTTTTGTGCCTATGTTTTCAATAGCTTTGTAGTGAGGTATTATTCCCCTTTCCTGTACCACTTCAGGGTTTACAAGCACTATATTTCCCTTATACATGCTTGCCCTTCCGTATAGGGGGATTTCCCTGCCCTCGTACAAGTTTTTCATGTTCCAAGGCTGGTTGAAGTATATTAAAGGCAGCTTGTATACGCCATCTGTAAGGGTACAGCGCACTATGTTAAGCCCGCTCCTTACATACTGTATTTTAGGTGAGGATAGTATACTACCCTCCACGCATACAAAATCCCCCTCTTTTACACATGAAAGGGGGACTATTTTTGATGTATCCTTATAAGAAACGGGGTAATAGCTTAGCAAATCGGCTAGGGTGTATATTCCTGCATCATGCAGGCTATTTAGGCGTTTTGCGCCTATGCCCTTTAAATCTGAAAGCTTTATGTCACTCAAAATTACTCAACTGATAACAGATAATAGTACAGCGGTTGACCGCCCCAGTGTACCTCAACATCGCACATATCGTACTTGGAGGCTATCTTATCGCATAGCTCTTGAGCGTCATCTTCTTCTACGCCTTCGCCGTAATATACTGTAATAAGACTGTCGTCATCGGTTACTATCTGCTGCATAAGTTCAAGCGCTACATGATGAGTATCGTCGGAGCATACAGTAACTTCTCCATTGTGAAGTCCTATTATGCTTCCTTCTTTTATCTGCATACCCTCTATATCGCTATCGCGAACGGCGAATGTAATAGTGCCTGTGCGCACGCGCTCCGCCGCTTCATTCATGCGGAGTGTATTTTCTTCCACATCCACATCTTCCCTGAAGGCTATAATCGCGGCTATGCCCATGGCTACGTTTTTAGTACGAAGCACTACTACATTTTTTTCGGACATCTCCGCAACCTGCCTTGCGGCAAGGGTAATGTTGCCGTTATTTGGCAGTATGAATATATTTTCAGCATTTATGCTATCAACAGCCTTGCCTAGGTCTTCTATGCTGGGGTTCATAGTCTGCCCGCCTTCGACTATGCTATCTACATTTAAATCCTTAAATATTGCGGAGAAACCTTCACCCAACGATACGGATACTATCCCATACTTCTTAGGCGGTGTGTTCGCCATTTTTTCTCTGTATTGAACGAGCATATTGTCTATTTCTATCTGGTCTAGCTCGCCCAGCTCACAGCCGTATTTTAGAGCAGTACCCGGGTCATTTGTATGCACATGCACCTTAATAAATGAAAGGTCGCCCACCACCAATACGCTGTCGCCTATGCGGTTAAGGCGCCTGCGAAGGGCTGATATATCCACATCGCTTGCGTTTGCTCTTATATTCTGTATTACAAATTCCGTGCAGTAGGCAAATTCTATATGCTCAATATCGCTATGGTCATCCTCAAACTCTGACATGGTAGCCACATCGCTAGACATATCTACAAGCGAAGCGTCTATTTTTTCGCCGCGAAGCACTGCAGCATAACCTGTATATATAATAAGCAATCCCCTGCCGCCGGCGTCTACAACGCCCGCCTGTTTTAGCGCAGGCAGCATTTCTTGCGTGCGGGCTAGTATTTTTTCGCCACTGGTTAATATACAGTCAAAAAGCGCATAAAAATTATCCGGCTCTCTTTGGGCTTGCGCAACAGCCTCCTGCGCGATTACGCGCGCTACCGTAAGTATAGTACCTTCTTTTGGCTTCATTACGGCTTTATAGGCAGTATCCGCGCTATTTTTAAGCGCGTCCGCAAACTGCACCGGATTTATGGTTTCATATTCTTCTATTGCTTTGGAAAAACCCCTGTATAGCTGGGATAGTATAACACCGCTGTTGCCCCTTGCCCCGCGCAGCGCGCCCTTTGCAAGCGCGCGGGCAGCATCGCCAACGCTTTGAAACTCCTTGCTGTTTATCTCTCTAACTACGCTCATCATGGTCATGGACATGTTAGTGCCCGTGTCCCCGTCAGGTACAGGGAATACGTTAAGGGCATTTACCGCATCGCGGTTCTGCTCAAGCAGGCTTGCCCCTGCATTTACCATTTCACGCAGCATTATTGCATCGATAGACTTTATATCTTTCAATTTGCTTTCCTCCGTAATTTGTATTGTGCCTGCTTAAATGCGTATGCCTTCAACGGTTATGTTGATATTACGCACCTTTATGCCAGTCATGCTTTCGAGCTTGTATTTTACAACCTCTTTAATTGCAGCACATACAGCAGTTACGGAAATGCCGTATTCAACTATAATGTACAAATCAACATCTATCATATCGTCGACAGAGCGTATCTGCACGCCTTTGGACAGGTTTTCCCTGCCAAGCCACTCAACGATACCGTCTTTTGCGCGCTTTGAGGACATAGCGACTATGCCATAGCACTCAAGCGCCGCATAGCCTACCACCTTTAGCATTACTTCTTCGGAAATATATATCGTACCGATATCGTTTTTTATCTTAAACTCCATACCATAAACCTCCTAGCAGGAAAGATTCCCATGATTATTATATCTTTTTTTGCCATAAGGCGCAACATTTGCCCTTAAAAACCATTTTGACGGTTGAGCTCATCTATCTCGCTTTTGCGCATAGGCGGGTCGCAGCGTTTACAGGGGGTGAACTTCTGGTTTTCAGCATTATCAAGCTCCGCATATGTAAATGAGCCTGAAAGAGGCAGATACCTGCTCTTTATGCTTGGGCACCTCTTATCCGCATGATAGTATTTGCCACCCTGTGGGTTGTAGTAAATCATCATATTATCTTCTGGGTACTCGTGGAAACGCCCGGGCATATCGTCCCATACCAACACCTTTGTGTTTATTCCTATATTGTTCCAAAGCCATTGCATATTCACGCCCTCGTCATTCTTCTTGCGCTGCACGCGCACGCAGCCATGGCTTGCCTTGGTTCCAAGCAGCGGCTCTTGAGAGCTGTAATCGTGGTAGTCGGTAGCTTCGTTTAATATATAGGGCACTTCGTGTATAAGGCAGCCGCCGTTTATGCGCATGGCCATATCGCAGTATAGGTTGCCCGCCCAAAAACCGCCTGTCTTTGATACCATTAGAAATTCGCCTGAAGGCGTTTCATTCCAAGGCTGTTTTGATGTGGGTTTTCCGGTTGATATAAGCAATTCTGAAAAAAGCTTACCCTCCTTAAAAATATACAATCTTTGGGTTAGCTTATCTATAAGCAGTCCATGGTCTGTCCTTGGAGTTACGCTTGCAAGCCTATTTGTTTCCACATAGCCGCGGATTAGTTCGTCAGAATTGCCCCAGCCACGCCTTGCCTTACAATCCGGTCCATAGCTGCTGTTGTAAACCTCAACATAGGACCAGCCGTTATCAAGAGTTTTAAGTACATTAACCCCCTGCGATTCGCATGTTATTTCGCCTAAAACATTTTCATTTGCCATGCTCGTATCAGGCTTTGCGCGTAGGCGGTACATCTCAGTCTGCGCCCTTTTGCCCGTGCCTTTTACTATGGTTATGGGCTGTATCATAACCTGCCATATGGCGTCTTCATTCATATCGCCTGCGGGAAGCTTCCAGAAGCTTGAGCCTATTTCCTCTGGCGGCACCTCATCAAGCGTTGGGGGCTTGTATGTTTTTTTAGGTTTAGAAACTTCAGCGGTTGCTACGGGGGCTGTGGTTTCTTCAGGAGAGTCCGTAATTTCAGTACCATCAGTAGATTCAACAGTGTATATTACTTCAGTATTCTGCGGAATATTATCAGTTGTTTGTGGTGATGGCGCGGGGGTAGGCTTTATATTTACAGCTATGTAATGTGGAGAGCTGCTAAAGCCCGTATCATCTATTAAACTTACAGACAGCATATGCATACCTGCGGATAGCGGAGCGCCATTATAATTACCATCCCAATACAAAGTATTTTGTCCTATTTCAGAAGGCATTTGGGCTACTACTTGCATTTCACCATCTATATTTATGCTTGCGGATATTGTGCCTTTCATGTTTGTTTCTACGTGTATATACCAATCCTCATCGCTACGAAGCTTTGCGGAGCTTATCTGAAGCGACATTATTACAGGGCTTATATCCCCCGCTATAAAGGGAAACTGTGCTAGCAGCGCATCGCCCATGGATATAAGCAGCGTATAATTGCCTTTCGGTATAGGGTTTCCGTCTTCGCTGTAACCGTTCCATAGGAAATAATTGTTCCCCTGCTTTACATGCAGAGCTTTTTGCAGGGTACTTACTATATCCCCGCCCTGCTTTAGTATTCTTATATTTACTTCGCCATCTTCGGGGGAAATAAAGGCAAAGCTCTGCGATTTGCCAGGGCGCACAAAAGTTTCTGCGCTTATGGTCATCTCCGTTAAGCCCGTAGTATATATTAAACAGATTACCGTTAAAATTACAAAGAGTTTTCTGAACATGCTGCACCCCTTTACAAAATACGGGAATATAATATCAGAATAATTGGATACATACAAGTAAACATTTTGTAAAGATTGTAATAAATGCGTAGCTTGGTTATAATGTGCATATGTCGAAAGTTTGTACGGAAAACCTTGATAGGGTATATAGCGCCCTGCTATATATGAGGGCGCCAGTTGTAATGAGCGAGCATACATTGCACGAGCTTGCGCTAACTACACTTAAAAACAGCGGAATTGAAGCTATGCATGAGGTATTAATATCCCCAGGCTGCAGAATAGATATACTGGCTGGCAGTATAGGCATAGAAATAAAGCGTGGCAGACCCAATAAAAAGGTGCTTTTAGAGCAATTAAAAAAATACGCCGCTTCAGATAGCATAGGCGCAATAATACTTATTACAGAAAAATCCGTACCCATGCCTGACAAGATAAACCGCAAACCCGTTAAAACCATAGCGCTAAATAGATTATGGGGTATAGCAACCCCTACCGTGCATGTTAATAACAATGCGCTTGATGATTTTGCTTTTAATGATTGCGAAAAGCCTACGGAGAAATACTTAATAAAAGAAGAAGCTGAAAAAACAGAAGAAGGTATTAATAAAAGCATTGATATTGATGAAATAAACACACTCCCCTCATACCTATTAGAACCAATAAATATAGGACGGACATACGGAAAGCTATCGTACAACAGAAGGCGTAAATGCTGGACCATTACAGGCGAGCCTTATGTAACAGAGCTTGCAAAGCGCCTTTTCCCAGGCAGCGGAAAGGCAAGGCGGGGAACTGCATATCTGCCCGACCACCCCCGCTCTGTAGGCGATTGCAACTGGCTTATGCAAAAATATCCGCTAGAAATAGCTGAAAGGGATAGAGAGCTTTGGGAAAGCCGCATAGAAGCCGCACGCCAAAGGGAAATAAGGCTAAGGTTTCTACATTCAGGGCTTAAGCACATATCCCCAAAAGAAGGTAGCTTTATAGGAAAGCTTATGCCATTTCAAAAAGAGGGGGCTACATGGCTATACCACACACAAAGGGGATTACTAGCGGACGAAATGGGGCTTGGAAAAACAGTACAGGTACTTTACACAATAGCCGCACTCAAAGTATTTCCAGTACTTATAGTAGTACCGGCGCACCTAGTTAGAAACTGGGAGAGCGAAATACAAAGGTTTTTAAGACTGAATGGCAAAACCCCAAGGGTACATATAATAAAAGGGCTTACACCATATAAGCTGCCGGAAGCGGATATATACATAGTGCACTATCTGCTGCTAAGGGGCTGGAAAGAGGCTCTGCCCATGTACGCCTTTCCCTTTGTAATATTCGATGAAATACAGGAGCTGCGCCACAGCGGCACTGAAAAATACAGCTCAGCCTCGCTAATATCTTCTAAGGCGGATAGGGTGATAGGCTTATCCGGCACGCCCATATACAACAACGGCGGGGAAATATGGAATGTGGTAAATATACTGGACTTTCATTTCCTTGGGGACAGAGAATCTTTTACCAGAGAGTGGTGCTACGGCTACGGCAATAATATAGTAGCAAAGCCTGAACTGCTTGGAAGCTTTTTAAGGCAGGAAGGGCTTATGCTTCGCAGAACCAAGGCAGAGGTACTGCCTGAGCTACCCGAAAAACGAAGGCTTGTACAGCATATAGATACAGACAGCCAAGTATACCAAGCCCTTATGCAGCCCGTAATAGACAATATTATAAAATGGCATAGAGATACTGAACTTACCCCATCTGAAAGGGCTCTGCTTGAGGGCAATATATCCCAAGGTCAAAGGCAGGCAACGGGCATAGCCAAAGCCGCATATGTAGCGCAGTTTGTAAAGGCTCTGCTGGAATCAGACGAAAAAGTGCTACTATTCGCCCACCACCACGCTGTTATGGATATATACAAAAAGGAACTCAAAAGACATTCCCCCGTATTTATTACAGGCAGAGAAAACGATACGCAAAAGCAGCGCAGCATAGATAGATTTACAGAAGGCAGGAGCGATATATGCTGTATATCCCTAAGAGCTGCATCAGGGCTAAACTTACAAAGGGCAAGCTGCGTAGTGTTTGGGGAGCTGGACTGGTCTCCCGCTATACACAGCCAAGCTGAGGACAGGGCACACAGGATAGGGCAGAAGGATTCTCTCCTCTGCTATTATTTAGTTGCAAAAGAGGGCAGCGATGCAGACATACAGGACGCGCTCGGTCTTAAGGTAAGCCAGTTTATGGGGCTTATGGGAGAAAAACCCCAAGACAAAGCAAGGGAAACAAATTTAGCTAATTTAGCGCGCAATCACGCAATGCGTATAATAGAAAAATACCTTTCAAACGCGGGCGAAAAAGCGGTTTGACAAGTGTTGCGGCAGATATTATCATTTGACTAGGGGGTACTATGCGGATACTTGGGATTGACCCGGGGCTTGCTATAATGGGCTGGGGAATAATAGATGTAGACGAAAAGCAGAAGATGTCGCTTGTTGATTACGGCACTATTACTACATCAGCGGATATGGAATTTCCCCAAAGGCTAGTCAGCATACGAAGCCAGCTTACTGCACTATTGGATGAACATAAGCCCGATGAAATAGTATTTGAACAGCTTTTCTTCAACCGCAATGTTACCACCGCATTTACTGTAGGCGCTGCAAGGGGTATAGCCGTATGCACCTGCGCGGAATATAAGGGCGACAGCCTTTACGAATACACTCCCATGCAGATAAAGCTTGCGGTTGTGGGCTACGGCAGGGCTGAAAAACATCAGGTGCAACAGATGGTAAAGCTTATTTTGCAGCTAGATGAAGCTCCAAAGCCCGACGACGCCGCAGATGCCGTTGCCGCGGCAATAGCCCACGCGGGAGCCGGCAGAGCCAGATTTCAGTTTAGAATGAATTAACGGAGGAAATATGTTTGCATATATAGAAGGCGCTGTACAGGATAAAACTGCCACCCATATGGTTATAGATGTAGGCGGAATAGGCTACGAAATAATATGCACCAATTCCACCCTTACAAATGCTCCCCCTAAGGGAGAAATTATGCGGGTATATACCTGCCTTAATATAAGGCAGGATGCCATTGAGCTGCTCGGCTTTTATTCCATAGACGAAAAAAATATGTACTATAAGCTTACAAGCGTTTCCGGCATTGGAGCTAGGAGCGCTATGGCAATACTTGGCAGTATGCCGCTAAAGGACCTTACTATGGCAATAGTGCTGGGTGACATAGCTTCGCTTTCAAGGGCTCCCGGCGTGGGCAAAAAAACCGCCCAGCGCATAGCGCTTGAGCTTAAGGACAAGCTCTCCCCCGCCGATATGCCAAGTGATTTAGACTTTGCTACACAAGATGTAAGCGCAAGCTCTACAAGCCCCGTAGGCGAGGCAATACTCGCGCTGGAATCCCTTGGATATACACAGCATGAGGCAGCCCGCGCGGTATCCGCCGCGCAAAAGGCGGGCGCACCAACAGATAAAGCGGATGAACTCGTACGCGCTGCGCTCCGCGGTATTTCGAAAGGCTGATTATGGAAAACGAAAGACTTATTACGAGCAGAATGATGCCCGAAGATAGGGATAATGAATACTCCCTACGCCCTAAAACCCTGCGAGAATATGTAGGGCAGGAAAGCGTAAAGGGGAGCCTTAAAATATACATAAAGGCAGCCCTACAAAGAAGGGACGCGCTAGACCATACCCTGCTTTATGGTCCTCCCGGGCTTGGTAAAACCACGCTTGCCTGCATAGTAGCCGCCGAAATGGGGCAGAATATACGCATTACATCAGGCCCTGCTATAGAGCGCCCGGGGGATTTGGCTTCCATACTTACAAACCTATCCCACGGCGATATGCTCTTTATAGATGAAATACACCGCCTATCCCGCGCGGTTGAGGAAGTTTTGTACCCCGCTATGGAAGATTTCGCCATAGATTTAATGATAGGCAAGGGTCCTACCGCAAGGTCTATGCGGCTTGATTTGCCAAGGTTTACGCTTATAGGCGCAACTACAAGGGCGGGTCAGCTATCAGCGCCCCTTAGAGACAGGTTCGGCATAACCTACCGCCTTCAGCTTTACAGTACGGAGGAACTTTCGCAGATTATTTCCCGCTCAAGCGCTATACTTGGCATGGAAGCGGATATGGAAGGCATAAGTGAAATCGCGAGGCGTAGCCGCGGAACCCCAAGGGTTGCAAACAGAATGTTAAAGCGCGTTCGGGATTTTGCGCAGGTAAAGGGCGATGGTAAAATCACCCATGATATAGCCTGCGCGGGGCTTGATATGCTTGAAGTAGATAGCCTTGGGCTTGACGGAGTAGACAGAAACCTGCTGCTTACTATGATAGATAAGTTTGCTGGCGGACCTGTGGGGCTAGATACCTTAGCGGCATCAACGGGAGAGGATGCCATAACTATAGAAGATGTTTACGAGCCATACCTACTACAGCTTGGCTTTATACAGCGCACTCCAAGGGGACGCGTGGCTACAAGCCTTGCATACCAGCACCTTGGTAAAACCCCTCCCGAAAGCGCAACAGATAAAAACGACCAAAACAAACAGACAAGTTTATTTGATGAATACATCTGATTTTTATTACGATTTACCGGAAAGTTTAATAGCGCAGTCCCCCGCTTCCCCAAGGGATAGCAGCAGAATGTTAGTGTGCGATATTGCAAGCAAAAAAAGAAAGCACGATATTTTTAGACAATTCCCGGATTTTCTAACGCCTAAAGATGTGCTTGTAATAAACGAAACAAAGGTTATACCCGCAAGATTAATAGGCGTTAAAGAAAGTTCCGATGTGGTATGCGAGGTGCTGCTACTTAAGCGCATAGACACAACCCACTGGGAAGCGCTTGTAAAGCCCGGAAGAAGGCTAAAGCCCGGGGCGCAGGTTTTATTTGGCAACGGCAAACTAAAGGCAAAAATAATAAATAACACTGATTTTGGCGGTAGGATTATTGAGTTCCAGTACAAAGGCGTGTTTGAAAACCTGCTTGATGAGCTAGGCGAAACCCCTCTGCCACCTTATATACATAAAAAACTCGAAAACCCAAGCGACTATCAAACAGTGTACGCAGTAAACAGCGGCAGCGCGGCAGCGCCCACTGCCGGGCTTCACTTTACTGAGGAATTACTAAGTAAAATAAGGCAAAAAGGTGTGGATATAGTACCCATAACGCTGCATGTAGGGCTTGGCACATTTAGACCCGTTAAAGCAGAAAGAATAGAAGAGCATAATATGCACAGCGAGTACTATTATGTATCTGAAAATTCTGCCGAAAGGATAAATAAGGCTAGAAAGCAGGGCGGCAGAATATGCTGTGTAGGCACAACATGCGTTAGAACACTTGAAAGCGTTGCAGATAGCAGCAGCAGGGTAATCCCCGGTAGCGGAGAAACAAATATATTTATTACCCCTGGCTATAGTTTTAAGGCGCTTGATATGCTGCTTACAAATTTTCACCTGCCAGAAAGCACACTGCTTATGCTTGTAAGCGCTTTTATGGGCAGAGAATACACGCTTGAAACTTATAAAGAAGCTGTTAATGAAAAATACAGGTTTTTTAGCTTCGGCGATTGTATGCTTATAGGTAAAAATTTATTATGATGCGAGTGCTAATGCAGTTTATAATAGGTACATTCGCCCTTCCGCTTGCGGATAGGCTTATAGGCAGCTTCTGGTGCGCTTCAGACAATATAGCAATAGCCGCAGGAGCTCTTTTAATGCTTGCGTATTTAATATTAAGACCGCTTGCAAGGCTGCTACTTGGCATGTTAAACCTTTTTACTCTTGGCGCACTTAATATAGCTATAGATGTAGGGCTTTTATATTTGGTAACGAATATGTTCCCCGGCTATATACTCTATAAGGATATTTTTACGCTGGTTATCGTATCTATCATAGTAAACACGGTACGTATGCTTGTAGGCTTGATATTCAAAAAGAAATAAAAAAACCGCATTTACCTGTACATATAATGTGGTATTAAGTAAATATATCCCCAATTATGCGGCTATATAAAGCAAAAAACCCTGCAAATAGCAGGGGATAATTATTATTTATTGCTGCGCCGCCATGGCTTTGTTAAGCGCCTTAGCCATCCTTGACTTGTTGCGGTTTGCGGTATTACGGTGCATAACGCCTTTTGACACTGCTCTATCCAGTGCGGAGGAGGCAGCGCTCAGCTGCTGTTCAGCTGTAGACATGTCCTCTGCAAGCGCCCTGCGATACTTCTTAACGGCGTTTTTAGCCCTTGATTTTATCATGCGGTTACGCATAGTCTTTTTCTTTGTAACAAGTATGCGCTTCTTAGCAGACTTTATGTTTGCCATATACATTCACCTCCATCCTTACTGTCGTCAAACAGCGTAGGTGATGATACCACATTTTATATTATTGTGCAAGCATTTGCGTGAAAAGATTCTACTCCCAAAGTGTAGAGAAGTCAATTATAAGCAGTGTAATTATAACCTTGAAAACTTCGAATTTATGCTACAGTCATGAGACTGGTCACCAAGGGTTCTTTTCCGACTGTTTCCATTACACTTCTTCACCTTGAATCCCTAGTATAGTCAATTATAGGTGTGAAGGTTACATGAACACCCGATGCGAAAGCTTCTCTAGCTGCCATTGCAGCATATTTTTTTGCCAAAGTAGCAGGCAATGGCTAAGGGAATAGGAAAAATGGTCCAATAGCCACGAATCACATCTATCATAAAAACAATAGGGTTTTATTCGGGCAAAAGCCAAATGAACCTGCTGAATTTGCTTCATCTTTTCAGCGTTGCGAAAATTAAATATGCTTCCAACACGATGAAGATTATCTTTTGTCAGCTCCAGTTCTTGCATTGAACCGGTGATTTAGGCTACCAAGTGCCAAAAATAGCTGCCATTATATTGAGTTAATTGCCAGATTTTTTCTTCGATTGTCATATGCTGAATGAGTTTGTTTAGATTCATGATTTTTTCTCCTATCAAATGATTTAGCTGCATATTGCCCTTTATTTAAGAAGGCTTGAATCAAAAATCGAACAATATCTAAATTCTTGATGGTACCTTGTATCGAGAATTCTCGATGTTTTTTCCAACAAACAATGCATAATCATGCTCTGTTAGTTTCATTCCACATTCCAGAAATCAAATATCTATGTAATTTGGTAGATGGAATTTTGTCAACCGAATATGTTTCCGTGCGACGGTGTAAGAGATATATGCATCGGAGCCGATAATGTCTACATATGGATAGAAGAAACTGTCGTTCATTCGTACTACTGCTAAAGGCTTACTTTGGGAAATATCATTCACATTAACATCGATAATGCCAAAACCTTCTCTGTCAATGGGAGCGTGAATGAGTAAGAGCTTTCCATGATAAAAAACAAAATCAGACCGTGATTGTGTGTCTCTAATTAGCACGGGTTTACTCCATTGGTTCGTCTTCAAATTCAGATTAGTGAGAAAACCTTGATTGCAGTCAAATTGCCGCCCGAAGTAAAAACACAGGTCTCCCAAAACATAAGTAGCATTCTCCCATTGAGATAGATTAATAAAGTCAGGTTCAGAAACATACTTCCAAGTAATAAAATCCTTGCTTTTGATCACACAGTTGAGATGACCAGAATATGCACCAGTATAATACCAAGTTTCATTGTCTTCAACCCGCGTGGTGAGCTTCTGCATAATCCCAATATCTGAGAACATGTCCTTGTGTCCTAAACCGTTGGCGGCAAGTGCAGTGGAAATTCCGGTAGTGCTGAAATCGTTTACGATATCACCTACCATGAAGCGATTTGGCCGAATGGCTCCGAGTGTCATCGTCTTCATATTATAAGTACAGTATAGGCGGTAATACAGTCCGTCAACAGATGCTGTCCATAGAATATACAGCTCATCCCCGTCTTTATGGAGAAGAATTGTGTCATAGACGCGGTCGACGAGCTTTCCGTCGAGCAATTCGCCAGCTTTTTGGACGGTGACGATGGTCATCTGCTCTGGATCATCAATCGGACAGAACGCAAGGCGAGCTTCTTGGAATAATGGGTCTTCTGCATCGTTTGAAGTATTGGCATAATATGTCATATAAACATGTCCGTTTAGGATTTTGAATGTGGAAACATGCACCATTCGATCTGGATGATCTACACCGTTTTTCTCACAATAGTCGATATTCTTTTCGAAATCAGCAATTATGTTCTTGTTTATTTCATGAACCAAACGGTCACCATTTTCAAGGGCTTTTTCGTCCTGTGCAGGATCAATGTATATAGAATAATCTCGAATTGGTGCGTTCGATATTAGTTCTCCTTCATTGTTAGAAATGTTACTTTGAAAGATTTGTTGAGCGGGTACTTCTCTGCGAATGGATGAATTAAACATGATGGTTTTCCTCCTACGAATAAGTTCGTATTTTTCAATTAATGTTTTTCCGACCAAAAACCTTTTTACGATATTCTCAAACTTCGTTTTCCAGCCTGAAAAGATTTTCAGATATTTCTTTAGAAGCTTTTTTAAGAATTTCACAATAACGATCGATTTCTTCTTGGGGAACGTTGCCAATGATTCCCGAAAATGAAATGGCAGCAATGACTTCTTGGGTATTAGACACGATAGGAACGGCGATGCAGAAGCCACCTTGCTGAGATTCGTGCCTATCTAATGCAAAACCGTTCTCTCGGCATGCATTAAGTTCTTTGAGCAAATCGTCACGATCGACCAAAGTATTGCTTGTTAGGGGTATCATTTCCAAGGAATCAATTATTAAATCTCTAACAATATTTGGTGTGTTTGCTAGCAAAACCTTTCCACAGGCACTTGCATATATTGGAATTGAAGTACCAACCGGAGGTACATAGTCTACAATTCGTTCTGTTCGGGTTTGGTGAAGAATATAGCATTTTTCGTTTTCACGGATAACTAAATTCACCGCTTGAAAAGCTTGTTTGCTTATTCTTTTCATCGTGTAATGAGCAACTTCGCTTAATGCTTTATAGAAGTTTCGTTTAATACTGATGTTTGATAGTTTATATCCAACAAGATAACGGTTCTCGTGGTTTTTATATATCCATCCCTTATCGCATAATATTTGCAAAACCCGATAGGCAGTCGTTACATTAAAATTACAAAGCCGTGCCAACTCATTTACTCCAATCGCTTCTTTCGAAAACATGATATTGTCCATCAAACTAACCGCTCTGTCAAATACTTTTGTTTGACCTTGTGGCTGGCTCATTTTCATACTCCTTCCTGGATAAATGTCAAAGTGTCAAATGAAGAAACACAACTTAGGAATTATATTAATATAAGCATGATTTGTCAAAATAAGTTGAGTGTAAAAACGTTATTTTTATCCCTTTACTGCTCCAATCATGACTCCCTTTACGAAATATTTCTGAACGAACGGATAAAGTATCATTACGGGAACAGACGAAACAACAATCAGCGAATACTTCATTAGTTCGGCACGCTGTTCCATCTTAGCAATATCCTCAATTTGTTGCTGTGTCAAGGGTGAAGTGCTGGTATTGTGCTGAACATTTACCATTAATATTTCGCGTAATATGTTCTGAAGCGGTAATAAACTACGGTCTGAAATATATATCATCGCATTAAAATAATCGTTCCACATTCCGACAGCATAGTATAGTGCAATAACTGCCAAAATCGGACCGGAAAGAGGAATGATTACGTTGACTAAATAACGCATATCACTGCAACCATCCAACATGGATGCCTCGTGAAGTTCTTCAGGAATCTGTGTTGAAAAATAGGTTCGCATAACGATCATGTTGTAAATTGACAATGAATTTGGCAACAGTAAAGCCCATACTGTGTTGATTAACTTCAATTGACGCATCCAAATATAAGTGGGAATCAGACCACCGTTAAAATACATTGTAAATAGGCACAATGCCATTAAGATTTTTCGGGTACCAAAATCCTTTCTTGAAAGTGGATATGCGCAGCAAATGGTTATGAACATAGAAATGAGAGTATAAGAAACGGTGTATATCAATGAGTTCCGATAACCAATCCAGACTGCTGCGTGTTCGAATACCGCCTTATAGCCTTCCAATGAAAATTTTTTTGGAACTAAAGATAGACGCATATAAGATGTTCCTGCACTAATGGATGAAACGAAGATAAACAACAACGGGTAAAGAATAATAACAAAGAAAATAACTAACAAGATCCAATCAATGGTCAAAAAGATTTTATCTCCGCGGGTATAACGAATTCCTACTTTTATTTTCACGCGCATGTATCTCGTCTCCTTACCAAAGCCCGCTGCCGCTAAGCTTTTTGATAATCTTGTTTACGATTACCAGCAAAATAAGATTCACAACTGATGTGAACAGTCCGATTGCTGTACCATAGGAATACTGTGGTGTAGAGCCACTTGAGTTTAAACCTATGTTGTATGCGTAGGTGCTGATAATTTCAGATGTTCTTAAATTAAGGTTATTCTGCAGCAACAGTACTTTTTGGAAACCAACATTCATGATATTGCCGCAACGTATTATTAAAAGAACGCAAAATGTCGGCATGACGGAGGGAATATCCACGTGCCAAATGCGTTGGAGGATATTTGCACCGTCCACAAGCGCCGCTTCATGTAGTTCCATCGAAACGCTAGATAATGCAGCAATGTAGATAATTGAGTTATATCCGACCGATTGCCAGACACCGCTCCAAACATAAATATGGCGGAAAGCGGAGGGATAGGTTATCCAATTTTTGGATTCAATTCCGATAAGATTTAGTAAAAGATTGATAAGACCGCCGCGTGCTTGCAAAAACTGTAGAATTATGCCACACATAACGACAGTCGAAATGAAGTAGGGCGCATAGGAAACCATTTGAACAACTTTGCGGAATTTTCTAGAAGTAACATAATGCAGCAACAGCGCCAAAATCAGCGAAAGAGGAAACGTACAAAGCTCGTATATGCTAATTGAAATCGTGTTCCAAATATATGTCATTGCCTGCGGATTATTGAAAAATTTCTTGAAGTATTTCAATCCCACAAATTTTCCGCTAGTAATGCTTTTGGTAATCTTAAAGTCACGGAAAGCAATTTGTATTCCATACATTGGAACATACTTAAACAAAATAATTACAATTAATGGAATTAGAACCAGTAAATATAACTGATAGTGCCGTCGAATATCAAACAAAGCTTTCTTCCAGAAACTTTTTTTATTGGCTTGTGGGATAGTATGAGATAAATTCTTCATAGTAAAACTTCCTTCCATCTTATCATGCACCAATAAACGCAATGCCGGAAGCCGAGTACAAAGCGATCGGCTTCCGGCGAGACAATCAGGATTATTTACCAAAGTAGTAGGCTTTTACAACATCAAGATAACGGCTTAAACCGAGATATTCCAGATTTTGCTTGTACTCTTCCCAAACCGTATCGTCATTAATATCCTTGCGGCCAAGGATAAATTCCGCATAAGCAGTAGAAATCGCACCTTCGATCACGCTCTGAAGCTCAGTGTATTCCGTAATGATGTCGTCATCATCGCACCAAGCGAGTGCAGGCAACGCATCAGTTGTGGCGGATTCGATGTATAGCGTATTTGCAGCCTGCTGGTATGTGTTCATCTTCCAGGCATCGGTGCCATCAACAAGTTGCAGCTTGGTGTAGCTAGGTGGAAGCGACGGGAACACCCAATTACCGAAGGTATGGTTATTGACTGTGCCACCATCCTTTAGCTCTTTGCCATCAATTAGCTGGTACTGAATAGGAATTTCACCATCAGCACTTAATCGAGTCCAGTATTCGTCCTCATTACCATTATATGTAACATGAAGGATTTCGGGATCCATACAGGCATCAAGCCAAGCCATTGCTAGTTCGGGATTCTTGCAGTTTACAGTAATCGAGACCTTCAAACCAGGAGCAGATTTACGCTTCCAAGTTTGGGCGACAGAATTTGCATCCTTCTTAAGAACCGGCATATAGGTAAATTCGTCAAAGGCACGGGAACCAAATACAGAGGGAGTTACGAAACGCATAAAAAGCGGACCGCCTGCTGAACCGACAACCTGTTCAGAAGCAGTCGTTGCATTTACGACATCACGGAATTCATTCAGAGTTAGTGCATACATGTCCTCAGAAATCAGCCCCTCATCATACATACTTCTCAGATAGATTAAACCTTCACGGAAATCATCGGATATCGCTACACAATCAATGGAAAGATCGTCGTTGACCCACAGGAAGTTAGCGGGAGTAACAGTGAACGCCTGCATTATGCCGTATGTAGGATCCGAGCCATCATGATCAAATGCGAAAGAACCAAACATGCCCAACTCGTCAGTAGTATCACCGTTTCCATTCATATCATTATCACGAACATAGCGAAGATACTCGCGGTACTCATCGATGGTTTCGGGCATATCCAATCCTGAAGCCTCGAGCCATGGCCGATATATCCACAGTTTATATGGATAGGCATAATAGTTCTCAACGTCGGGAACGGGAAGACCGCCCCAAAGCGTGTAGATGTTTCCATCAGGCGCAGTAATGGCTTCACGGATGCTAGGATCTTCATCAAGATACTTTTTAATCCAATAGGTTTTATCGATTAGATCATTCAGAGGAATGAACACATCGTTAGCGTACGTCATTACGTCGCCTGTACCAATACTGTTGATGTAAATGTCGGGATAGTCACCAGATGCAATGCTCAGATTGAACACGACATTCATATCTGCCTGAGTGCCGGGTGCAGTAATCCAATTGATCTTCACACCGGTTAGCGCTTCTAGAGCGGCGTTCTGTGGATTAATGGCATAGTCTGCGACGTTTCCATCCTGACCACACCAAACAGTCAATTCATCGCCATCGGTTACAGGATAGAGGTCTGGATTCAGTACTTTCAGGTGCAGTTCATCCGCCATGGCGACAGAGCCGAGTAGACAAACGAACAGAATTAGGGAAATGATTCTTTTCATGGGTGTATCCTCCTTTTTGTCATAAGTTTAGTACTAAGGGAATATTAAGGTAAGGGGGTAAGAGAAGCGAGATAGTAGGCATTAAGAACTAAAAGGGAAGTTGATTATTATTTTAGAATCTTTCCTAAGGTGAATCAAGACAGCAACTCATTAAAGCAGCTATGGCAGAGGTGGAGCGTTATTGAACCGCTTTTCAGGAATTGCTTAAAAGCAGAACAAGAATTGGCAACCTTTAATACATATTTTGATTTCTATTAACTGGTTTTGAGTAATGAGATTCCTTAACAAATATGTAAGATGATCAGAGTAATGTACTTGCATCAAATATTATCGAGTGGTACGTACGTGTAAATGGTATTAAATGGAGCCTATTAACAAAACATTGGTATTATTGGGAAATTAGAAGTATCAGGATTCGCAGCATCAGATGTAACCATACTGCTTTAACGTGTCGGATAATTTCTTAATCGCATCTTTTGGGAGTGGCATAACAGGTCTGCGTGCTACACCTGCGTTGATGCCGCGAAGCTTCATGCCTTCTTTGATAATCATCAACCATGGGCAGGGCATACCGTCTGCAGTACCTTCAAGGAAGAGAGGAAAATACGGACGAATCTTTTCGAAGTGATATTTTTTCGCTTCTTCCATCTTTTGAGCCTTAGCTAAATCAAACACTGTCTTATTCTCCTTGGGAAAGAGATTGCCTGTTCCGCAAACCCAGCCATCTGCCCAGCAAGACATGCTCTCCACTGGACAAATATCATAGCCATAGAAAATACCAAAACCATCATCAGTCAAATAACGCAGATTCTGTTGACGATAAACATCTGCTTGGCGTTCTTTAACTGCATCAACCAAGCCGTCATTATATAGACGTGCCATGAATTTATCACTCATCAGGCAGGTAGAGTAATATGGATTGTGGTAAACCATAATCGGGATATTGATTGCTTTACGGATAGCTTTATAATGCTCGTATAGCTCGTTTTCATTCGCAGCCATATACCATGGAGTGACAATCATTACGCCGTCTGCACCCGCAGATTCCGCACTCTTGGATAGGTCAATTACATCGCATGTACGATAGGCGCCGGTAGAACAAAATACTTTTGTGCGACCAGCAGCATATCCGCAAACTGCTGCATTGACTTTTTTCTGCTCTTCGTGGCTCATTGCAATGAATTCTCCGGTGCTACCTGATGGAATGATGCCGTCCACTCCATTATCAATCAAGAAATTGGTAACTTCCTTTAGACCGGAAAAGTCAATCGATTCATCGGACACATTGAACGGAGTTACCATTGGGATAAATATACCTTCGGGTTTTTTGAACATGGTTAAAACCTCCCTTTTCTATTGTGATTTCTTTTGCCTTTATTCTGACATAACTATCATAACATGTTAACCTACAAAATGCAATAGTTATTTCAAAACAATTTGAAATTATAATTTCAAAAATCATAAGCGAAGGATAATATGCGTTTTCATGTATACTACCATGCATTTTCGACAGATCGAGTCAAAAAACGAGAGACCCTTTGGTATAATATAAATTATCAAAAATAATTATCAAGAAAGGATCTCTCAATGGGTAGTATAACAGAAGGAATGCGATTTTGGAAGTAGAGCCTAGCGAAAAACATGAAACGCTTGAAATTGCAATGCAAGCCCTTTTGTCAACAAATGCTTTGCTTAACCAAAGTAAATTTATTAATTAAAACTTTTCTGTTCCTTACAAAGCCTATTATTTCGATTGGTTTGCCTACAAGCGCAGGCACAATATTCAGCCGAATTATTTTGTGATACTTGATTTGCCTTTCTTATAAGCCACATAGGAAGTTCACTTACAAGTATAATTAGCAGTATCATAACAAGCGCATAGGCATATATATCCTGATATTCGTTAAAATAGCTGCTGCTGTGCACGGCTTTTCCAAGAGAGTTTCTAGTCTGCACCAGATACTCAGTTGAAACTGTAAGCTTAATTCCCATGCCTACGGCATTTATATATGCCTGCTTTAGGTATCCCGCCATAAGGGGCAGATACACATGCATGAGTATGCTTAAGTTAAAATTGCTGTTCATGCGGTATACATCCACCAGTTCCCCGTCTATGCGCCTAGCGCCTTCACAGGTAGCTTCACTTATCACGGGTATCAACACAAGCGAAGGCGCTATAACAGGCACATACTTGTACTTTGAAACAACCATTATTATTACAATAAGCACTATCATAGGTATGGAGCGCAGCATAATGGTAAGCGGCTTAAAAAGGTTGCGTACAAAATCGCTCATGCCTTGTGCTATACCAATACTTATGCCTATAAGTGTAGATATAGCCATAGACATTATAAGGTGCCTAAGCGTTGTCCATATAAGCGTATATGTATGCCTTGCAGTAAGCAGCTTAAGAAAGGCTTTTAATATCTCCCATACGCTGGGGAATACAAGCGCATCGCCTTTTATATATCCCCCTGTTTGTATTAGGCAACCTATTAAAACGATGCCAAGGGAAAAAGCGGATATATCTCTTGCTTTATTTTGCCCCATAGTAGAAATCGTCCGCAGGTACAGCGCCGCCGAATTGCTTTAAATCTATATTGGCGGTGATTTCAATCTGCTCACGGGCATCAAGCGCGCTCATATAGCGGATTGTACAGTTCGGTATAGCGCTCATAGCTACTTTTTTGTTGGGGAGTATTTCCATTGCAGCGGCAGCCTCTGCCACAGCAGGTATATCGCTAACGCATTTCCCGCAGGATTCCTTAACCTTTTCAAGGTAGTCTTCCACTACATCGGGATGATTTTCTATAGTTTCCGCCTTAACAAAAAGCCCTGCCTGCGTAAAACCATCATGACCGGTGGCAGCCTTGTAAAGTTCGTTTACAGAATAGGCGGTTATCCTATCATTCTTGGTGCGGGCAGCGGTGAGCGCAGGCTCAGCGGTTAGCACTATGCTTTCCGCATCGGATAACAGCAATTTCTGCGTATTTGAAGCGCCAGCCAGATATTCTATATTTGCGGGTTTTATGCCATTTTCAGCCAAAACAAACTTTGTTATAGAAGAATTGATTGTCTTTTCACCAAACATAGTGATTTCTGCCCCGTTTATGTCGTCCAGAGTGAAGTTTTCCCTCTGTGAAGCTATAAACAGGTTGCCCCAGCCAACCACAGCCGCAAGCTTGTAGTTGGATTTGCCCATCTTGTAGAGCTTAGCGCCGGCATTTAAGGGGGCAATTATAAAATCCGCCGTGCCGTTAGAAAATTCTGCGGTTATTGTTTCAGCCGTAAGGTAGGTGTAGTTTTCCGGCGCCTGCACAGCCAGCGTTACAAGCGCAAGCCCGGGTGCGCCACTAGGCGAAGAAACCTTTACTACATATTCCTCAGCATACGCCATAGCGGACATGCTAATTATGCTTAGTATAACAATAACGGTAAGAACTAGAGAGCGAAATCTTTTCATGTTTTTATCTCCTTTTTAAAATTTGCAGCACTGGTTAGCTGCGCCTAATATTTTAATGTAACAATATAATTCTGTCAATGGTAAAGTGGGAATATATCAAAGCCTTGAGAACAAAATCGTACCGCATTTAACTTGACAATATGGGCGATAAACCTTATCCTTATATAGAAAAGGCATGAGAAAGTGCCAAATAATGAAAGGTTGTGTTAATTATGAATGATTTCACCTGCATAGTAGATGTAAAAGCAAGAGAGATTTTGGATTCCCGCGGCAACCCCACGGTTGAAGTAGATGTTACGCTAGCCGGCGGCGTAATGGGCAGGGCGGCTGTACCAAGCGGCGCATCAACAGGAACAAGGGAAGCGCTAGAGCTTCGCGATGGCGAAATGGACCGTTACCTTGGCAAAGGCGTGCTAAAGGCAGTTGAAAATGTGAACGAGCGCATAGCGCCCGAACTCATCGGCATGGACGCACTTAGGCAGCGCGAAATAGACGAACTTATGATAGAGATGGACGGCACCGACAACAAGAGCGATTTCGGTGCAAACGCAATGCTGGGCGTTAGCATGGCGGTTGCGGTTGCAGCTGCAAACGCGGTTGGGCTTCCCCTCTACCGCTATTTGGGCGGCGTAAGGGCGGAAGAATTCCCCGTACCCATGATGAATGTACTTAACGGCGGCGAACATGCCGACAACAATGTAGATCTACAAGAATTTATGATTATGCCAATTGGCGCGGAAACCTTCTCAGAAGCGCTTCAAATGGGCGTCGAAACCTACCATGTGCTTAAGAAGCTGCTTAATGAAAAGGGTCTTTCAACATCCGTTGGCGATGAGGGCGGCTTTGCTCCCAACCTTAAGAGCAACGAAGAAGCGCTTGTGCTGCTTGTTGAAGCCATAGAAAAAGCGGGTTATGAGCCGGGTGAAGATATATCCATAGCCATAGACGCCGCCGCAAGCGAATTTTATAAAGACGGCAAATACTACATAGAGGGCGACGAAAACGGCAGGACAAGCTCTGACATGGTAGAAATCTACCGCCAGTGGTGCGACAAATACCCCATCATATCCATAGAAGACGGTCTTGATGAGAGCGATTGGGACGGCTGGGAAGAGCTTACAGAAGTTATAGGCGATGATGTACAGCTGGTAGGCGATGACCTTTTCGTTACAAACGCGGCAATACTCGTTGAAGGCATTGAAAAAGGCGTTGCAAACTCTATACTTATTAAGCTAAACCAGATAGGCACAGTAACCGAAACCTTGGATACCATTCGCCTTGCGCAGGAAAACGGCTATACCACCGTTATTTCCCACAGGTCAGGCGAAACTGAGGACAGCTTCATTGCAGACCTAGCCGTTGCGGTAAACTCCGGACAGATTAAGACCGGCGCCCCCGCAAGGAGCGAGCGTGTAGCCAAGTTCAACCGCCTGCTTAGGATAGAGGAAGAGCTTGAAATTTGCTAATAAGCGATAGGCATACATATACAATATTACAGCTTCGGGCGCTTTATGTACCCGAAGCTTTTTTATACCGTAAGTTGGTGTTATAATGCGCTTGAGGTGTTAAAATATGAGTGTTGATAATCTACTAATAACTGAAAGCCCAGTTGGCAACATTTTAATTACGGCTGAAGAAGGCTTTATTATAGAGCTTGATTTTGTTCAAAATAATTACAATTGTGAGCATACAAAAAAGCTAAACAAAATAGGCGGGCAATATGAGCAACCTGTATTAAAGCAGGCGCATGAATGGCTTTACAATTACTTTGAAGGCAAAGTACAGGAAATACCCCCAATCAAGCTGCAAGGCACGGATTTTAGAATGATGGTATGGGAGCTTATAAAAGAAATACCCTACGGCAAAACCAAAAGCTATGGAGAGCTTGCGAAAATATTAGCCAAAAGAAGAGGCAGCGCTATGTCCGCAAGGGCGGTTGGCGGCGCTGCAGGAAAGAACCCTATAGCTATAATTGTACCCTGCCATAGATTAGTTGGCGCTAATGGCAAGCTTGTAGGTTTTGGCGGGGGTATTGAAAAAAAGAGAATACTGCTTGAAATTGAAAGGGAGTATTCTGGACGCTAATATTTTTCTGTTTCACAATAAATAGACGGCTTGGAAAATCTATTGAAAATCTGCAATAATATTTTGAGCATATGGCTAATTACAAATTAATAACTACTTCTCTCCCCTTATAACCATAGTAACGGACAAATCAGTATCCCATATTTTTATGCCTTTGTTATACAGCATTATCCTTTTATCGTACTTGGCGTTTATTATTCGCTTTAATTCTGCTACTTCGGGGGCTGTAATTTTTTCGCCTGCGACATGTAACAGCCTTTCAGCACTATCGAGGGCGCAGAGCCTATTCGCGTTTATCATAGCATACGCCATATCTGCTGTATAGCAAGGGTTATCAGGCGTGAGATTTATAGTTATATATTCAGTACTTATGCTTTTAAAGCCGTGTTCTCGCATACTTAGCGGGAGTTCCGCTTCGTTTTGAGGATATTGACACACATCGTACTTTTTTTGAAAATCCACAAAATATTCTCCTGCTCTTTGCCATATTTCCTTTTCAAAGTTCGTTTCTTCAGCAATGCAGGACGCAGTAATATTGACGCCCTTCCTTGCGGATATTACTATGCATACGCCGTTTTCTTTTAGCACCCTGTACTGCTCGCCGTAGAATTTTGATGGCTCTATATGCTCTGAAACCGTGTATGAAATAGTTACATCAAAAGAATTATCTTCAAAGGGAAGTGCAGTAGCGTCAGCCTCTAAAAACTGGGTACCCGTTATGTTTTTGCGAGCAAAGGCTATAAAATTGCTGTCTGTGTCTATACCATAAACTTTTGCATTAGGGTACCAACTATGTAGCGATTCGGCTAATGCGCCGGGTCCGCAGCCTATTTCGAGTATTTTGTTTTTATCGACAATATCAAATGCCTTTATATATTTTTCTTTGAACTCATCTGCAAATCTAATAGAACGCGAAGAATACAGAGTATTTATATTTTGAACATAGGTTGACCATGTTGTATTCATATAACACCTCGCTAAATTCTGTTTTTATTTTCAGCCTATTGCTGGAGATAATATAGTACTACACAGCATTCCTAGGGTCGTTAGACATGGCGCGAGGCTTGTTTAGGTTTATATACTCTATTTCCATATAATCATAGGGGAAGGCTTCAATAAAATCGTCCGCATTAAAGCGCGTTAGCTTAAACTCCCCCCAGTCTCTCTCATGGCGAGGAAGTATTACAGGTACAGAAATATCCAGCGCGCGGCAGGCGACAGACAGCGCCTCATGCCAATCGTCATCTTGACATGGAGCTACTGCATCTAATTTAATCTTCTGTTTTTTAATTAGCTTTACCCAAAGCTTTGCTTCGTTCATGCTTCCCCCTAAATTACCAAGCAAATAGCCGTACAGGTACGGCTAATTGGAAAGGAGATGAAAAAAATGAAAAAAACATTCGCCGCTTGCGGCTTCTGCACGCGGCAAGCTTAACACAAAACTTAACAATTGTAAAGCACTATTTTCAGACAAAATGCAATCTCCTATATAAAAAATGCAAAAAACCACAAAAGAACATGTTAAGTGCATTGTGCATATTGCCGATAGTCTCAATAAACACAAGGCTTTTTGAGCAAAAGACAAATACAGGTTATATTACAAACTTAAATTTTACGCCATATAAAAACCGCCGGAATGTATTATCCGGCGAGTTGAAAATATGACTATATTGTTACAAAACCGCAACATGTGGTACACGTTGGTTTAAGCATACACCATATATTGCATAATATTATTTCTTGTTATGCAGACCTTCTATTACATTAAGCGTGGGGTTGGCAATTGGCATAATAGGCTCTTTTATTTCCCCAAGCTGTACTTTTGGCATGTTGAGAGGCTTTGCCCACTTTACTGCGTTTATTATTACCTTCTGTATATATTCGTTGAAGAATGTGGGGAAGGATTCGTGCCCTGGGCGGAAATAGAACACCTTGCCACGTCCACGTTTGTATGTAAAGCCGGATCTAAACACCTCTCCCCCTTCAAACCAGCTAATGAATATAAGCTCATCGGGATTGGGTATAATAAAGGTTTCTCCGTACATTTCCTCATGTTCTATCTCTATTCTATCCGGCAATCCCTCAACTATGGGATGGCTTGGGTCTACTACCCAGAGTATCTCCTTTTCGCCTGCTTCGCGCCACCTTAGAAGCTGAGAGTCCGTCCCGCAGAGTTTACGCATTATCTTGCTTGCATGACCCGAGTGCAGCACTATTAGACCCATACCGTCAAGCACGCGCCTGTGAACCTTATCTACAACGCTATCCTCCACCCTGTCATGCGCCATATGCCCCCACCATATAAGCACATCTGTGTTGTTTAGCACTTCATCAGTTAAGCCGTGCTGGGGTTCTTCAAGCGTTGCGGTTTTGATATCCTCAAAGCCCGCTTCCTTAAGAAAATCCGCTATACATCCGTGTATGCCCTTGGGATATATATCCCTTATCTCTTGGAACATGGTTTCGTGTAGAAATTCATTCCATACAGTTACTCTAATGTTTTTCATACTATCCTCCTATGTTTTTTAATTATCATTTACAGTTTCTTTGCGCCTGTCCCGCCTTGGTTTTACTTTGCGGGCAACGATTATACTCACTTCGTATAACACAAGCATTGGAAACGCCATAAGCACTTGCGATACCACATCAGGCGGGGTGAGTACTGCTGCTATTACAAATATAGCAAATATTACAAACTTTCGCGCCTTTACAAGCCCCTCTCCGGTTGTTACGCCAAGGCTGGTAGTCATATAAATTATTACAGGCACCTGAAAGGCTATACCAAATGGCAGCGCGAAGCTAAATAGATACCCTACATAATTGTCTATAGACAGCATAGGCGTTGCAAGCCCTTCACCCGCTACAAGGAAAAAATCCAGCGCAAGTGAATACACCACAGCATAGCAGAACACTATCCCAAGGCAGAAAAGCAGTAGTATAACAAGCATTAGGCTGCCAAATCGCTTGCGCTCATTGGGGTATAGCGCAGGGCTTATAAAACCCCAGAACTTAAAAATTACGTAGGGGCTTGCAAGCACTATTCCCGCAATGAGGCTTACTTTAAGCTTAGTTAGCAGCGCCTCTGAAACTGCGGTGTATATTATCTGTATACCTCTTTGCCGAATAGGCGCTGACAGAAAATCCACCAGACTATCGCCAAAAAAATAAAAACAGAATATAAATGCTACAAGTATGCCTACCGCGCTTGATATAATAACCTTACGAAACGCAGCTATATGCTGCATTATGGGCTGTTTTTCCTCCTGCATGTTTGCCTTTGGCGCCATTAGTTATTTATCTTCGTCCTTTTCTTCTGATTTATCATCATCAGATAATTCATTCTTGAAATCCTTAATGCTCTTCCCAAGCGCTTTACCAACGCCTTCAAGCTTTTTGCCGCCAAAGAGCACTAGCGCCAGCAGCAGTATTAGTACTATTTCCCAAATGCCAAGTCTCATTTATTTCCTCCTTTAGCCTAGTAAGGCTTGTTTGTATTAAATAGGCTTATTCGCCTTTTGAGGATGCAGTTTTATCCTCCGCATTTATTTCCTCAGGCTCAAGTTCAGTTTTTATGTCCTTTGCAAAGGCTTCTGTTTCTTTTTGAGCCTCATTAATAGATTCTTTTATATCGTCAAAATCCTTTTTAATGTTAATATCATCAAATTCTTTCTCTATGGACTTTTTAGCGGCTTTTATGTCCTTAGTTATATCTATATCATCGGCAACGCTTTTTATATCGTCTTTTACCTCGTTAACTTCCTTTACTACATCATCCCAGCCGCTTTCAGACTTAACCTGCCTAATAAACTTCTGCGCCTTTACTATGAACCTCTTAATGCCCCTTGCAACCTTGGGCAAATCCTCCGGCCCCACCACAAAAAAGGCGACAAGAAATATAAGCAATAGTTCACCTGCGCCGATATTGAACATAGGACCTCCTTTCAAAGCGAATTATCATGCCCTGTAATTATAACATGTTTTTGTATTTAAAAACAGCCCAAAACAATAGCCCCGCTTTCACGGGGCGTGAATAATTGAGGGTTTACTTTCAACGATAGTACACGCAGGTATTTGCAACAGTCATAAGTGTCATAAGTATTGCATTCAGGAACGCAGCCGTCCATACATTGCACATACGCTTATATAGATAGCGAGTATATGCCGCTGCAATGCAAAGAGTAGGTATAAGAGCCATAAGCAGTATGCTGCTTAGCGACTGGGTTGGGAAAAGCGCAGTGCCTGTTGTTACAAGCAGACCATAATGCAACACAAGATATAGCACTATTCCGCCAGTGTTTAGCAGCATCGCATACAGGTAGCCTTTTATGCCTTTCATTTTATCAGTATTAGTGTTTACAAATATGTTGGCTCCGCTTACTAGGTAGTATACAAAGAAAGGCGCAATATAGGGAAGAGTTTTAGCTAGGATATGCGACTCAAAGGTTTTGATGGCAAATGTCCATATTCTAAAGTCTACAAGCCAAATCTTATCCACTAGGAACAGCAGCGCATAGCCTATTGCTATCGGTATAAGCGCAGTTACAAGTGACGTGAACACACCGCACAGGCTATGTTTAAGCCCGTAGCTTGCAAAGCTGAAGCCTTTTTCCTCGTTTTCTTTTACGAATGCCATTCCGGCAAATATTATAGTAAAGCTTGCGCAAATAAGCGCCCAGTACGCAATTTGGTTAGTAGTAGGGGCTGAGAATGTATGCCCCATTACAAAGCTTGGGAAGCGTGTTAGCAGCACTAAGGCAACGCCTGTAAGCATAATAATGCCCGAAGCTATGCGTATGCGCTTGTTATTTGAGCGAAGCAGCCCATATAGTCCCACTATTATGGTTATTGCACCAACTGCTGTTAAACCTATCATAGTATAGCTACCGAAATTTTTATCCATAAGCGTAGGGAACAGCATTGCAGGCAGCAGTATTGTAAATATGGTTATAAACAGGTTCGACATGGATTTACCAGTGCTTATTTCTCCAACAGCCACAGGTGTAACTGCACCCGATATAGCCTTTTTAAAGAAGGGTAACTGAATAATAAGCATTACTATCGGCATCATAAGTAAGAAAAAACCTATAAGGGCGACAAATTCGCACAGTTCTTTATATATCCATGTCTGGTTTTTGCTGTCTATATGCTCTATGCCCTTATCATAGCCTTCAAATGCGGTTTTATAAAAATCTACTGCATAAGAAGCAGATGTCTTTGAGAAATGGTTCCAAGGGTGTATTTCATAGGGTTGATATACTATACGCTTGCCGCCGTCCTTAGTATCGTACCATGTTTCAGGCTTGGGGTTTTCCTGCTCTAGGAAGATTTTGCCGTTATTGGTGGCAACATAGTTTTTCTTTACAACTGTGTTGCTGCCGGCATCTTCAGTATTGAAGAAAAACTCATCAAACTGGGCACATATCTTGCCCTGTATCCTTCCGCCACTGCCCTTTACAGCAGCTTCGGTGTCAAGACCCAGATAGCTCGTCCAATGATAGTCCGAGCCAACAGATAGACAAGCCTTTATTACACGGTGGCCTTTTTCTGCGTAGCTCTGTTCATCATGATGTACCGCCATTGATGAGGAAAAACCGCCCATAGAGTGACCCATTACGCCTATCATGCCGTTGCCTTCAGCGTCTTTAAGTACATAGGGTTTTTCGTACATGTACTTGGCAGCGTCCCAAATTGCTGTGGGCCAAAAGTGCATAAACGAACCGGTATATCCGTTCTCCGCCTTGGAATGGCCATGGTCGTACATATCAAGCGCTAAAACTACATAGCCGCGCCTTGAAAGCTCTATGGCGTTTAAATCCTGCATTTCTCCAGTGTTTAGGTAGCCGTGCGTCGCAACCACGCAAGGTCTTGGCGATTTTTCGCTCACCCCATCGGGCAGATACAGTATGCCGCTTAGTGTGCCGCGATCGGTGTCAAAGTAAACGCGCTCGGTTTCCACCTTGCCAGCAGAAGTATGGAAGTAGTTTGCAAAGTAGCTGCCCGCAAATATAAGTACGAGCGCAATCGCAATTATCCCCAAATATTTTTTGTTGTCCATATTTTTCTCCCCTTTATTTATTTGATACGAATATTATAGCATTTATTCCGCCTTTGTACAAACAAAAACCTCTCGATATGTATTAATATACGGACGTTGCATACAAGGACTAATTTATGCATTCAGGGCTGCAAAGAGATTATTAATTTCGCGTATGAATAAATATCACATGAATTTGCATAATTGATAATCTGACCGATTATTTGACCCCGTTTTATATATTTTTTCATGCCGTTTCGCCTTATGCTTCTTAGCTTTTCCGCGGTTTTAAGTATATGGTTTTCTTGTAAATTTCGTCCAATGTATTGACAATGTTTTTTATTCATGATAACTTATAGTCGCACGGAATAAACAATTCCGAATAAAGAATAATGGAGGAACCCACATGAAAAAAATGCTGGCAGTGCTTCTGAGCGTGTTTATGGTGCTATCACTTACCGCAATTGCAGAAGAAGCAGTCGAAATCACCCTTTGGACTTTCCCTGTAGGCGGATGGAGCAAATCTGAAGTTGTAGATGAAATACTCGCAAACTTCAACGAGGTACATCCCAATATTAAGGTAACCGTCCAATATCTAGACTATCAATCCGGAGATGACCAGGTAACCGCCGCCATAGAAGCGGGCACAACACCTGACATCATTATGGAAGGTCCCGAAAGGCTTGTAACCAACTGGGGAGCAGCCGGAAAAATGCTAGACCTTGCCGAGCTCTGGACAGAAGAAGCACAGGCTGACATCAACGCCAAAAGCCCTGCAATAGTATCCGCTTGCAAAAGCCCTGACGGCGTTTTCTATGAGTATCCCCTCTGCATGACCACACACACAATGACTATAAACAAACAGTACTTCGAGCAGGCAGATGCACTCAAGTACCTTGATGAAGAAACCAGGACCTGGACCACTGATGACTTTGTAAGCGCCTGCCGCGCTCTTCGCGATGCGGGCTTCATACCCGGCATAGTATACTGCGGCGGACACGGCGGCGACCAAGGCACACGCGCCCTTGCAATGAACCTATACTCTGCAAAGTTTACCAACCCTGAGCATACCGCATATACTATGGATTCTGAAGAAGGCATTAAAGGTCTTACACTGCTTCAGGATATGGTAAAAGAAGGCGCACTTCAGGCTGACCCTGCGATAGTTGCAGGCGATGAAATTGCCCTATTCTGCAACGGCACCGCGGCAATGAGCTTCTGCTGGAACGCAGGCGCAGCTGAAACTAACAAGGCATCTCTTGCTGATAATGTAACCAGTTTCCCCATGGCATTCCCCTCTGATGACGGTGTGCCGGAGCTTTGCGGCGGCATCTGGGGCTTTGGCATATTTGACAACAAGGACGAAGCCAAGGCAAAAGCAGCCGTTGAATTTATCCGTTTCGTATGCGATGACGTTGAGCAAGGTCCCAAGAGCGTATATGCAACAAGCTTCTTCCCGGTACGCGAATCCTTTGGCGATATATACGCCGGCACCGATAAAGAAGACCGTGCAGAATTTGCAATTTTCCTACCCTTCCTTGGCGACTACTACAATGTAACCAGCGGCTGGACAGTACAGCGCGCCGAATGGTGGAACCTGCTTCAGCGCATATTCGCCGGCGGCGATGTTGCAGCTGAAGTTGCGGTATACATTGAAAACTCGAACGCAAGCATAAAATAATCTTAGGCGTTTAACATGCACCACGGCGTTCCCCTGCGTTTATGCCGGGGGAACGCCTTTGAACGTAACAAGGAGGCGATGACTTGCAGATTTCATCAAAACACAGCATGCGTATGGCGCGCCGCAGGGAGAATATATCCGGCTATTTATTTATGGCACCATCGCTGCTGTTCTTCATTGGCTTTGTAATATTCCCCATGGGTATGTGCCTTGTAACCAGCTTCTTTAACTACACTATGATGGATTTTAGCTTCATAGGGCTTAAGAACTATTCTGAAATGTTCGCCGATAGCGTGTTTATAAAATCCCTTGTAAATACGATAGTTATAGTAGTTGTAAGCGTGCCTATAACCTGCGTATTCTCCCTGTGGGTTGCATCTCTAATATATAAGATGAAGGATGTTTACACTTCTTTCTTCCGCTGCGTGTTCTACCTGCCGGTTGTTACAGGCTCGGTTGCGGTAACAGTCGTTTGGAAATGGATATTCAACAACTACTACGGTCTGCTTAACTATGTGGCGAAGAACTTAGGGCTTATATCCACTAATGTAAACTGGATAGGCAATTCCAATACGGCGCTTGGCTGTATTATAATGATACTGCTTACAACATCAGTCGGGCAGCCCATAGTGCTATATACTTCGGCGCTTAGCAATGTGGATAAAAGCCTTATTGAAGCCGCGCAGGTTGACGGCGCTACAAACCTGCAGACATTCTGGTATATTAAATGGCCACAGATTATGTATACAACGCTATATATACTTATAATCACCACGATTAACAGCTTCCAGTGCTTTGCGCTTATACAGCTGCTTACATCGGGCGGTCCCAACTACTCTACAAGCACTATAATGTACTACATATACTACAACGCCTTTAAACTTAGCCGCTACGGCTATGGCAGCGCCATGGGTATATTCCTTGCCGCGATTATAGCCATATTCTCCGCGCTTCAGTTTAAGGTTGCCAAGACTGACAACGGCTGATAGGAGGTAATTATGCAAAAAACCATGCAAAAAAAGCCCTCTGCAAAGGGCGTTGAAAAAGTAACCCCATACAAGGTAATAAGCGTAATAATATTGCTGCTGTTGTCCGCGTTTTTCATATTCACGCTATACTGGATAATAACAGGTTCTTTTAAGGACAGGCAATCGGTTATTGCCGCAAAGCCGGAATGGTTCCCAAGCAACCCCGTGCTTGACAACTATCATAGTCTGTTTGAAAAGCCCGCGCTGCGCTGGCTATACAACACGGTGCTTATATGTGGCGCCACAATGCTACTCACATGCGTAAGCGCCTCAATGGGTGGCTATGCCATAGCCAAAAAGAAATTTGCAGGCAGAAACCTCATATTTACCATATTCATATGCGCTATGGCATTGCCAAAGCAGGTTATACTTATACCGCTGCTAAAGCAGATGTCCTTCCTTAAGCTGCACAACACAATATGGGCGGTAATACTGCCAAATGTAGGCTGGCCTTTCGGGGTATTCCTTATGAAGCAGTTTTCAGAGAACATACCCGATGAAATGCTTGAAGCAGCGCGCATAGACGGCGCAGGTGAAACAAGGACTTTCCTTGAAATTATACTCCCCATGATAAAGCCCGGAATAGGAGCGCTTGCCATATTCACATTTATTACCGCTTGGAATGATTATTTCATGCAGTTAATAATGCTCAACGACACAAACACGCTTACCATATCTCTTGGTATTGCAAAGTTGCAGGCGGAACTTAGCACAGACTTTGGTCTTATTATGGCGGGCGCAGCTGTTGGCTCCGTACCCATAATAATTGTGTTCCTTATATTCCAGAGGTACTTCACTAGAGGTATTACTATGGGAGCTGTTAAGGGGTAAAAAAACACTCTTATCGCACCACAAAAACCACGCCCCCTTGTATAATTGCAAGGGGTGCTTATTAAGTATATGGCTACCAATTAGAGGGGAAATCTGGTATAATTAAGCTACTTATTAAATATGCGGAGGGAAGTATGCAGAACTATTTGATAGAAACTCAAGGCTGGATAAAGCAGCAGCTTGACAGCACTGTGGATTTCTGGCTTAAAAACGGTAAGGACGAAAAGCACGGCGGCATTTATACATGCCTTGACAAAAAGGGTAGGGTTTATTCCACCGATAAGAGCGTATGGATGCAAGGTCGCACAGGCTGGACATTTTCAAGGCTGTGCAACCAATACGGCGAAAGGCCCGCTTGGAAAGATATGGCTAAGAGCTGTCTTGATTTCCTTGAAAAATACTGTATAAACCACAACGCCGGAAGGCGCATGTATTTTACAGTAACTGAGGACGGAAGACCCCTTAGACAAAGGCGCTACTGCTTTAGCGAAGCATTTTATGCCATGGCAAACGCGGAGTACTATATACTTACTAAAGAACCGGAGCGCTTAGAGCGCGCTAAACAGGCGTACAACATAATATGGAATTTAAACAACGGACTTATAGAAGATCCCACAGGCATGGGACCTAAAACAATACCCGAAACAAGGCGTATGCGCGCGCTTGCAGACCCTATGATTTACATAAACCTTTCCTATATAATGAGAAACGCAGACAAAGAAAACAGTGAATATTACACAGAGCGCATAAACAAGTGCATAGACGATATACTAAAGTACCACTACAAAGAGGATATGAAATGCACACTTGAAAGCGTAGGCATGAACGGTGAGTTCTTTAATGAGATAACCGCGGGAAGGATACTAAACCCCGGGCATGTAATTGAATGCAGCTGGTTTCTTATGGACGAAGCTAATATAAGTGGCAATAAGGAGCTGCACTCAAAGGCAAGGGTACTGCTTAACGATGCATTCAACATAGGTTTGGATGAAGAATACGGTGGACTGCTATACTTTGTAGACTGCCTTGGCAATCCCCCCGAAGCGTATGAGCACGATATGAAACTCTGGTGGCCGCACACAGAGGCGCTTATAGCCCTAATTATGGCTTACAGAGATACGGGCGAAGAAAAATACCTCGATATGTTTAAGAAGACCATAGATTACAGCCGCGAATACTTTGCAGACGATGTAAATGGCGAATGGTACGGCTATTTACGCCGCGACGGCAAACCCACTGAGCCGCCATGCAAAGGCAGCACATTTAAGGGTCCCTTCCATGTGCAAAGGGCGCTTATGTATGTAGACAGCATACTTGGGGATATAATCAATAAATAACTTAAACTAAAGGCAATTTGCTGTTATTCGCCTTATATATAGTTATTGCGAAAAACATAAATTCTAAGGGACAGGCTTCAACACCTGTCCCTTTTTGGTTTTTGTCTTTTTGACATAAACATTGGTTTTTATTAGAAAAAACTATAGATAATATTATTAATCTTGCCCAACAATATTTATTCTATTTATTCTAAGCGCAACAAACCTCACCCCATCATCATTGCATATATCAAATAGGCCCTCGGCTTCTATTTCGGTATTCATTTCGGGGTATTCTATATTCGCTCCCCTTGTAGGTAGCATTTCAAGCGCCAGTTCGCAGCAGCCCTGCATATCGTATACCAGTACGAAATGCATAAGTTCGCCCGCCTCGCTTTGGTAGGGCATGTAGGGACCCTTAAGCTTTACAGCACTGCCTACATAATTTTCGGCATTACACAGCATATCATAAAGCTGAGCATAAGCCATGGTGCTGCTTAGGCGGCTTAAATCATGCTGTATTATAAGCGGTTCTTCAAAGGGCGGTACATCAAGGTAGTCCTTAGCGGCAAGGTTAAGCATACTGTTGGGGCCTTCGTATTTATCTTCTTGAGCAGGTACTATAGTTGCATATAGCGCTATTACAATCGCACATACTAAGGCAAATGTTTTTTTCATTTTTATATTCCTTTCAACTTGCCTATTAAGCTAAACAGCGCAAAGCCTATTGCATCGCTCGCGACTATTGTTGCACCAACGGGCGTACCTAATAGTATAGATATAACTATGCCGCCCGCCGCACACACTGCGCTGAATACTGCTGAGCATATTACAACGCCCCTAAAGCTTTTGCAAACGCGCATAGCGCTAACTACCGGAAACACAAGCAGCGCTGATATTAAAAGAGAGCCTACTAAATTCATAGCTAAAGATATTACAGTTGCTATAATAGAAGCTATAAACACATTGTAAGCTTTGGTATTTATGCCCTGCGAAGCGGCGAACTCCTCATCAAAGGTAAGCGAAAAAATAATATTGTAAAATACTATATATATAAGACATACGGCTATTGATAGAACAAGGCTAAGCCATACCTCATTTTGGCTTAGGGTTAGTATAGATGTAGAGCCGAAAAGCGTTGTGCATACATCGCCCGATACATTGCCGCCCTTTGGCGGGAAACGGTTAAACAGTATATAGCCCGCCGCAAGTGAACCTACAGACAGCATGGCAATTTTAGCGTCGCCCTGTACCTGCTTATCCCTCTGCCTTTGCATAAGAGTAATTGAGCATATTATTGTAACAGGAAGTATAAGCAGCATGTTGTTGGAAAGCCCCATAACAGTAGCTACCGCCATAGCTCCAAACGCCACATGGCTAAGACCATCTCCTATAAAAGACAGCCGTCTTAGTACAAGCACAACTCCAAGAAGCGCGGCGCATAGCGACACAAGCACACCCACTATTAGAGCATTTCTTACAAAAGGAAATGTAAAATAATAGGCTAAAGTATCAAGCATTTCATGCATAGGCATATTCTCCTTTTCTTGTTTCAAGGAATGCCTTATAATCCGAAACACAGCTGAAAAAGCTGGGTTCCTTTGATATATGCAGTACACTCTTTGCGTATTTTACGGCAGCGGACATATCGTGGGATATCATTATTATTGTCATTCCGCTTTTATTTAAATCGTCCACTATTTCATACAGCTCTTTAGTGATAAAAATATCCAGCCCTGAAGCGGGTTCATCAAGCAGCAGCATATTATCCGCAGCGCATAAGGCACGGGCGAGCAGCACCCTTTGCTGCTGCCCGCCTGATAATTCCTTATAGCTATGGTTTTTTATATTGTCTATTTTAAGCCTTTGCATATTGTATAGAGCGCGCTTTTTCTTTTCCTTATTTATAAACAGCCCCGAGCCACGCCTTAGCGTGCCGCTTAGTACGACTTCGCTTACCGTTGCGGGAAAGTTTTTCTGCGCGGCGCTCTGCTGAGGCAGATAGCCTATGCCGTATTTTTTTAGCCCGCCTTCAAAAGAGATTTTCCCGTCTATGGGGGGAATTAAGCCAAGCAGGGTTTTCATTAGGGTGGTTTTGCCTGAGCCGTTTTCGCCGAGTATAAAAAGGTAATCCCCCTTTGATACGCTGAAATTAACACCCTCAACCAAACTTACGCCCCCATAGCCTATGGAAAGGTTCTCAGCTTTTAGCAGTGTATTATCTGGCATAGCCTGCACCTTAATTAAGCGCCTGCTTAATAATATTTAGGTTTTCTTCCATTATACTAAGGTAGTTGGTGCCTGATTTAGCAGCTTCCTCATCCACAGCCTGCATAGAGTCAAGCACAAGCAGGGGTCTATTAGGGTTTTTAGAGGCGTTAAGCACTGCAGAGGCAATTTTGCCTTCTGAGCCTTCTATTACTATGAGGCAGGGAAGGGATAGCTCGTCCGCCTTTTCAGCAAGGAAAGCGACGGTTTCAAAGCTTGCCTCGCTTTCAGCGGAGCAACCTTCAAATGCGGCGTAATGGTTTAAGCCATAATCCTTAACAAGATAGGCAAAGGGAAATCTGTCCGCAAATAGCAGGGTATCTCTCTTTGCGTTTTTTACTACTGCTTCGTATTCCTTATCTAGTTTATCAAGCTTTTCTATGTAAGCGTTGCAGTTGGCAGTGTATGTATCCGCATATTCGCCATCTACTTTAATAAGGGCTTCAAGCATTGCTTTGCACAGCACTTTTGCGTTTTTAAGCGAGAGCCATATATGTTCATCTGTATGGTCATGATGTTCATGCTCTTCATGGTTGTGCTCTTCATGGGCATGTTCGTCTTCATGAGTGTGTTCTTTGTGGGAGTGCTCTTCATGAGCGTGCTCATGTTCATGCTCGTGCTCATGTTCATGCTCGTGCTCAAGCAAAGCATCTCCCAGAGCGTCTGTTAGTTTTAGCGCAACTTGGGATTTGTTTTTTGCCTCGGGAACGGCATCGTCCGCCCATAAATCAGATGTTCCGCCTATGTATATAAATAAGTCTGCAGAGGATATTTTAATAAAATCCTCAGCGGTAGGCTGGAAATTATGTAAATCCGCGCCGGTTTTCTGGAGAAGTATAAGGTCTACATCATTCTGTCTTTCGCCAAGTATTTCGCGCATCCAATCGTATACAGGAAATATTGAGCAAAGTATTTTTGGCTTGTTTTCCGCAATAGAGTACATAGGTGTTGCCGCTATTACAAGCGCGAGTAGTATTGATGCTAGTTTTTTCATGTTTGTTCTTTCTTTCGTTCCGTATCGCTTTGGCACTGCCTGCATATGCCAACTATTGTTGTGCTTCCGCTTAGCAGCTTAAAGCCTACGGAGCTTAGATTCCTTTCTATCATTTTGGTTTCATCATCCCCAAGATGCTCTATTTTTTGGCAGCTTGAACATTTTAGATGGAGGTGTTCGTTGCAATTATCACGGCTTAAAGTGTACGCATATCCGCGCCCCTTAGATAAGGCATGCCTTAGCACCAAGCCCTCTTTTTCAAAGGAACTTATAAGCCTATACACAGTGCTTTTGCCGGGCGCATCCGGCGTTTTTTCAAGCAGCTTAAGTATTTCACCTATGCTGAGCGCTTTACCCGCATATTGCTCTAGCAATTTGAGCAGAATATCTCTTTGAGCCGTGTTGTAATGTGCCATAAAACCTCCTCTTCAAACTTGGGAATGATTCCCATATTTGGACTATAACACTTTTTATTTATTTGTGCAATAGTTTTTTGTATTAAGTTCTAACGCTCACTGTAGGGAAGTCAAACATTTGTGACACAGACCCCTTGGGTAATAGTGTTGCTTAAAAGCTGTTGACTGATATTTATTTTCTCTGATGTTTTAGTCAAGGTC
>JGI24707J26582_10000121_pt1 | contig 51660 bp, 42 predicted proteins | sample BioPla1DNA1_FD_26582 | JGI IMG/M metagenome (IMG submission 26582)
GGGTTCGCTCGTTGTATGGCTGCTACTGTGGTATTAAATTCCTGTGCAAGTGTGAAAAATGTATCGCCTGCTTTAACTGTGTATTCAAATGTGCCGCTCGGACATTTGCTCGGTGGCGGTGTTGCTCCCGGTATGCAAATTATCTGACCTATTTGTAAATTATCAGGGTTAACGTCCGGATTAGCTGCAAGTAATGCATCCAGACTCACATTAAACCTTCTGGCGATGGTAAAGAATGTATCCCCTGCCTGAACAGTGTATGGCATAGTACCTGCGGGACAGGTAGTCGGTGGTGGCATCGCTCCCGGTATACAGATTACCTGACCTATTTGTAAATTGTCGGGGTTAATGCCGGGGTTCGCTGCGAGTAATGCGTCAAGGCTTACATTAAACTTTCTGGCAATAGTAAAGAACGTATCTCCTGCTTGAATAGTATAGGGCATTGTCCCTGACGGACAGGTAGTTGGTGGTGGCATTACTCCGGGTATACAGATTACCTGGCCTATTTGTAAATTGTCAGGATTAACACCGGGGTTAGCCGCGAGCAATGCATCCAAATTTACATCGAATTTCATAGCGATAGTAAAAAACGTGTCCCCTGCCTGAACGGTATACGGCATGGTACCCGTGGGGCATTGAAGTTTATGACTAAAATAATACATTGTCTGTTAACCTCCTCGTTGAACAATTATTGTTTTTTTATACACCGTCAGCATATAAACGCAAAACGCTAACAGTATATTTAATACAGTATATTCAGAAGGTTAAAAGTTGTTCTTGTATAAATTTGCAAATGCCCCCTCTTGCTAAAACCATTTATCACATATTGAAACAAAATTAGCACAAAATATGCTAATATAAGGTTACTGTCTATTGACTCTGCTATAGGGATATAATATGTTTAAACTATACAACTTCCGAGAGGAGCGATTGTAATATGGAAGAAATTATTGTGGAGAGCTTTACAATGGATCATACAAAGGTCAGTGCACCCTTTGTCAGAAAATGCGGCATTATTACTACTCCCAAAGGAGATATTATAACTAAATTTGATTTGAGGTTTACTCAACCAAATGTTCATATTATGCCCACAGGCGCAGTCCATGCCCTTGAGCATCTGTTAGCGGGATATATTCGTGAAGAACTCAAGGATGTCATAGACATCTCCCCAATGGGCTGCAGAACAGGCTTTTATTTGACTTTGGTTGGCCGGATTACCGAAAAGGAGGTAGCTGGGGCCCTCATCAACGCCCTGGAGAAAGTTGTTGAGGCAGAGGAAGTCCCCGCGGCCAATCCTGTACAATGCGGTAACTATAGGGATATGTCTCTGTTCGGCGCTAAGGAATATGCTAAAGAAGTATTAGAAAAGTTAAAGAACAGGTAATAGGGTAGAGGCAGACGACTCTGTCTGCCCAGGGTGGACAGGGTTGTCCACCCCTACGATTTTCATAGCAATAACATTCGAAAAACCACGGGGACAGGACCTTTGGTCAAAAAAGACTGACCACAGGCTCTGTCCCCATGGTTTTGAGGGAAAGGTCTCCGGTTGAAAAAAATCCGGCCATAGGCTAGATCCCTGTGGTTTCTTATCGCAAATTTTTATATACTGTTTATTTTCATGACCCTCATGGAATTGAGTACAGCTATAAGCGCAACCCCTACATCCGCAAATACCGCTTCCCACATAGTTGCAATGCCGCCTGCGCCCGATACCAATATAATAATCTTTACGGCAATCGCAAACAAAATATTTTGCCACACAATACGGTTCGTTCTTTTGGCTATTTTTATTGCACCGACCAGTTTCATCGGCTCATCAGTCATTAAAACAACATCCGCCGCCTCTACGGCCGCGTCGGAACCCAGCCCGCCCATAGCCACACCAATATCTGCCCTGGCCAGTACGGGTGCATCGTTAATACCGTCACCGACAAAGACCAACTTTTTCTTTGATGATTTTTGTTTACTGAGCAGCTCAATTTCTTTGACTTTTTCGTCAGGCAATAATTCAGAATATACTTCATCTATTCCTAACTCACCCGCCACTTTTTTGCCTACACTTTCATTATCCCCCGTAAGCATGATAGTTTTGTTTACGCCGATGGCCTTTAACATGCTGATTGTGTCCTTGGAATCCTCTCTTAATTCATCGGATATTACAATAGAACCCGCAAATACTCCATCTACCGCTATATATATTGCGGTTCCGACAGTCTCCACCGGCCTGTATAAAATCCCTTCTCTGTCCATAAATTTTTTGTTTCCGGCCAAGATTTCTTTACCTTTTACTTTTGCCCTGACACCATACCCTGACATTTCCTCATAATTTTCAATATTCTCTTTGTTTATCTCTTTTCCGTAAGCCGCCAAAATTGATGTGGCTATAGGATGGTTAGAATAGCTTTCCGCATGGGCGGCATATTCTAACAGTTCATCTTTTGAAACACCCGTATCGGTATTTATTTCCGTAACCTTGAATACTCCCTTTGTCAGTGTACCGGTTTTATCAAATACCACAATGTCAACATTGTTTAATGCTTCTAAATAATTTCCGCCCTTTACAAGGATCCCATGTCTTGACGCACCGCCGATTCCGCCAAAAAATCCTAAGGGTATGGAAATTACCAGTGCACAGGGACAGGAAATTACGAGGAATACAAGGGCTCTGTATATCCAGTCCGATAAAACGGCACCCTCAACTATAAGTGGCGGGACAATTGCTAGAGCAAGGGCCACAAATACGACCACCGGGGTATAATATCTTGCAAATTTTGTGATGAAATTTTCCGTAGAAGCTTTTTTGCTGCCGGAATCCTCTACCAATTTTAAAATTTTAGATACCGTCGATTCTTCAAATCCTTTAGTAACTTCAATTGTTAACAAACCATCCATATTTATAAAACCACCTAATACGGTATCTCCTGTTTCGACTTCCCTGGGCACGGATTCACCTGTTAAAGCAGAGGTGTTTACCATTGAATTCCCTTCTGTGACAATCCCGTCTAAGGGAACTTTTTCCCCGGGTTTTACTATTATATAATTGCCAACAGAGACATCAATCGGAGAAATTTTTTTTTCGTTTTCCCCTATTTTAAGATTTGCATAATCCGGCCTTATATCCATCAACTGTGTAATTGATTTTCTGGAACGATGTACCGCCATATCCTGTAGGGATTCCCCAATCCGGTAAAAAAGCATTACGGCTACACCCTCGGGAAATTGCCCAATGGCAAAGGCACCTATAGTCGCTATGCCCATTAAAAAGTTTTCATCAAAAATCCGGCCTCTCAATATGTTTTTACCCGCTCTTTGTAGTACTTCACCGCCTATAATTAAATAACCTATGAGATAAAATATAAATTTTATCTTATCCGGCATTTTGAAAATCAGGGCCGCCACAAACAATGCGGTACCCATACCTACTAAAATAAGTTCCTTACGTGATTGCTCGTCCATGTCCGCCCCCTTAATATTATGTTCTTCATCTTACCATTCTTTCCTTATGATATATGAGTATGTATTATATTATAATCATGTCTTTTTATCAATGGCATATCTTTTATATTTTTTGCATGGTACCTTTTACATGAAAAAACCCGGAAAGATATATCCCCCGGGTCCTGTCAATTTTTAATCTAATCTGATACCTGCAATTACCGTTTTTATTTAATTGTGAATATACCTGCTATCCCAGTTTTTCCAACACATTTATTAATTTATCACGATTTTCTTCGGGAACATCTAAATCTTTCAACTCATCTTTTAAAGAAGACATCTCAATGCCGCCCGCAATGTACCCATTGACACGGGCAACCAGTGTTGAAGTAACAAATTCATCAAAGCTGTTGTACATTGGCCTCAATTCCTTATATACCTTTGATGTGTTTTGTAAATAGTATTTTTGATGATATTCTTCTGCAGGATAGAAATTTTCAAACTGCACCATGTCCGTATACAGTGTGTGTCCTCTTTTGTCCTCAAATTGTTTTTTTATCTCCATTGCTTCCTGTTTTTGAACATCATCGTGATAAAAGACGATGGACATATACTGTCTTTTGATTCTATATTTTGGATTATGTGCATTCCAAAATATGTTTAAAAGTCTGGTATAACTTATAATATCCGGGTCGTAAACAATTTTAACTGTTTCCGTATGGTCAACCAGGTTATGATAACTGGGATCAGTCGTAGTTCCTCCGGCATATCCGGCCACGGTACTGATTACCCCTTTTTGGCTCCCAAATAGAGCGTCCGGTCCCCAAAATCAGCCTAAAGCAAGGGTCGCTGTGGAAAATTTGTTGTTATCTATAGCGTTTATGTTAAATCCCTCCCTGACAAACAAATTGGTTATAATTAAGGTCTCTCTATAATATAATGCCCGTTTCTTATAACTTTTAGCCTGATAGAAATCTCGGGGATAGAAAACCATGGGGAGAAAACCATGGGGACAGGACCTTTGGTCGAAAAAGACTGCCCACAGGCTCTGTCTCCATGGTTTTACATGGTTTTAAGCATAGATCTCTCGCAGGCCAAACTCATACTGTCCGTCTCGGGATGACAAAAATGTAGGTTTTCATAGCGACTAAAAATCGGTAAACATTTCTCCTTTCAATTTGTTTACCATTTCTTCACCCGCCAAATAGTCGACTACCTCAAAAGCAAATTCCAGGGCCGCACCGGGGCCTTTGCCCGTTATANTATTGTTATCCACAACCACCCTGTCGTCCACATAGTTGCAAGAAGGCATTTCCTCGCCAAAGCCGGGATAACTGGTTGCTTTTCTGCCTTTTAACACCCCGGCCCTTTCCAATACAATAGGAGCCGCACAGATTGCGGATACCAGCTTGCCATCTTTATCAAGGGACTTGACCATGTTGATAACTCTTTCATCATCCCTTAAATTAACGGAACCCGGCATCCCACCCGGCAACAGGATACCGTCAAACCCATCAACATCGATTTCATCTATAAACATATCAGCAATTATTATGATATCATGGGCTCCTTTTACCTTTAAATCGCCCAGGGAAACGGTGGTTACTCCAATATCGGCCCTCCTAAGCACATCTACAGCAGTTATGGCTTCTATTTCTTCCAATCCTTGAGCTAACGGAACTATAATTTTTTTCATTGCTATTTCGGCAAAATTTCTTCGCCTTCCTCCCTTCCGTATCGTTTTATAACCTAATTATATATTAATATGTGCATTTTTCAAAATTTAACGATTATATTTAGGGAAATATTTTAAATAGTTTTTGTTTCTGATGAAATACTAATAACAAGGAGTGTGATTTATATGCCTAAAAATAAATTTAAACAAAAAAACATGGCCGTACCCATTGAAAATCATAAAACTGCAGCATGGTCGGATATAAAAGATTTAAAACGGGAGTCTAAAGTTTTTGTTCCCAGTGAACTAGAAGTAAGAAATGCCAAGGAATGGGTTGATACTAACCAAAAGTAAAAAACATGCTCGGGAATGGGCTTTTAAATAAAAGCGATTTCCTGAGCATTTTTTTGCAAAATACAAGGAAGATGGCTTGCTTTGTCCTTTATGACAAATTACCACAATTCTCCCCATATAGCGACTTGACACAGTCAGGCAATAATAATATAGTTACTACAAAGACTTTTATTTCCTCTATAGATAAACTATGGATTAAATTAATATAAGGGGGATTTTTATGAAAAAGAAATTGGTGTCGTTTGTTGTCGTTTTACTTGCACTAGTGATGATTGTAACAGGATGTTCTTCCCCGGCCGACAAAACAGGAGGGAAAAATACGGAAAGCCCTAAAAAGAAAATCCTAAGGGCAAATAACGGCAGTGAGCCCGGTTCATTAGATCCGGCATTGGCCCAAGGAACCCATGAATCATGGATTTTGGAAAACATTTTTGAAGGCCTTATGACTTTTAATGAAAATGGGGAACTGGTTGAAGGTATGGCTGAAAACTATAAGATATCCGAAGACGAAATAACCTATACCTTCACACTCCGCGATGGGATAACCTGGACAAATGGCGATCCGGTTACAGCCGAAGATTTTGAATACTCTTGGAAGAGGGTCCTAGCACCCGAGACAGCCAGCGGCTACGCCTCAATACTGTATTGTATAAAAGGAGCGGAGGCATACAATACCGGCAAAGGTTCGGTGGACGATGTTTCAGTTACCGCCTTAGATGAAAAAACTCTCGAAATAACCCTGGAAATACCTACTGCATATTTCCTGGAACTAACCGCATTCTATACATATTTTCCGATAAACAAAAATGTTGTCGAAGAAAACCCGGATTGGGCGAAGGATCCGGCTACTCATGTAAGTAACGGACCGTTCAAATTAGTTGAATGGAAACACAATAACAAAATAGTACTGGAAAAAAACGAACATTATTATAATAAAAAGAAAATTAAATTAGACGGTATTGATCTGGATATTTTGGAAGATCAGAATACTGCTTGGCAAAAATACCGAGGTGAAGAATATGACCTTCTGATAGATGTTCCGGCTTCGGTAGTTGATCAACTTAAACAAACAGGAAGTCCGGAATTAGAAATCGGGCTGCAAGTCGGTACATATTACTATAATATAAATCCGGATGTTAGGCCATTTAATAACGCAAAGGTAAGAAAAGGCCTTTCAATGGCTATAGACCGCGAGATGATAGTTGAGCAAGTAACCCAAGGCGGACAGATCCCCGCAGTAGGCGTGGTACCTCCGGGAATGGAGGATGAAAACGGTAATGATTTTAGAAAATCAACAGGGGACTTGATTGAATATAATACAGAGGAAGCTAAAAAACTGTTTGATGAAGGTTTAACCGAGGAAGGTATGGCCATTGAAAAGTTTAACAATTCCAACTTTGTAATCCTTTATAATACTGCAGAATCCCAGAGGAAGATAGCAGAGGCCATTCAAGAAATGTGGCGGGAAGTTTTAGGAATTAAAATAGGACTTGAAAATGTTGATTTCCAGACAAAACTTAAAAGAGAACAGTCAGGTGATTATCAGGTTTCAAGATCCGGTTGGATGGGAGACTTCATGGACCCTATAACTTTCCTAGGTTTATGGTGGTCGGAGTGTGCTTTTAACGATGTTAAATACAATAATCCCGAATATGATGCACTGATCAAAGAAGCAAAGTCCACAAATGACCAAAATGTCCGCATGGCTGCTATGAAAAAAGCAGAAGCCATATTAATGAAAGACATGCCGGTAATCCCGATATATTTCTATACTCAACCTTTTACCGTTAAATCAAATGTATCCGGCGTATTTAAGGTTCCGGTCAGATATCCGACAATCACATATGCAGATATAATTGAGTAAAAAAATAATAAAAACAAGCATGAAATCAAGTGGCATTTATGCCACTTGATTTCATGTAACTATTATAGAAAAGAGGATAATATATGTCTAAATATATTTTTAAGAGATTGCTCTTATCTATAATAACTATATGGGCGGTTATAACTATTACATTCGTGTTGATGAATACAGTGCCGGGAAACCCCTTTGCAAATGAAAACAGAAGGATCCCGGAAAATATATATGAAAACCTGATAAGGAAATATGGATTGGACAAGCCGAAAAGCGAACAATACATTACATATCTGAAAAATATTGCAAGATTTGACTTCGGTGAATCAATGAGATCCGACGCTGAAACAGTAAATGAAATGATTAATAGGGGCTTTCCTGTTTCAGCCGCCTTGGGATTTGAAGCCCTTCTTATATCTTTAATATTTGGCCCCATATTAGGAACCATTGCAGCCTTATATCAAAATAAAACCCCCGATTATATTTCAATGATAATTTCAATTATAGGAGTCTCAGTCCCCGGTTTTCTTATGGGAACGTTTTTGATCCAATTTATCGCCACAAAATTTGATTGGGTACCCATTGGAGGATGGGGGGAATTTAGACATACTATATTACCGTCAATTACACTAGCAATGATGCCTTTGGCTCAAATATCCAGGCTTATGCGTTCCGGTATGTTGGAAATCCTGAACCAGGATTATTTAAAAACAGCAGGTTCAAAAGGTCTTACCAAATCCGTTATCATTATGAAACATGCAGTCAGAAACGCAATATTGCCAATCATATCAATATTGGGTACTACTATATCAAATCTTTTAGCAGGCAGTTTTGTCGTTGAAAAAATATTCGGAATACCCGGTATCGGAATGTTCTTTGTTAATTCCGTATTCAACAGAGATTATACATTGATAATGGGGGTAACCGTATTTTATGCCATTGTATTGATAACAATGATGTTTTTGGTTGATATTGCGTATACATTGATTGATCCGAGAATCAGACTCATTAAGGGGGGCCATTGATATGGGTGGTCTTGCCTTTAAGCAAGATATGTTTGAAAAAGTTTCAAGGAAAAGCCATAAAACCGTCGAAATAAAACGCCCTACTATTAGGTATTGGGAGGGTGTGTGGCACAGATTAAGACAAAATAAATTAGCCATGACAGGACTGATAATTCTTATTATAATGGGTATTATGTCCATTGTCGGAACCCGAATAAGCGGATATCGTTATTATGAACAGGATTTAACTAAAATAAATCAAGCCCCGAATAGTGATTATCGGTTTGGAACCGATGAACTGGGCAGAGATTTATTTAGCAGAGTATGGTTGGGAACAAGGTACTCCCTGATAATCGGAATCTGCGCAGCATTGATAGACTTTTTGATTGGTGTTCTATATGGGGGAATTGCAGGTATGTCATCCCGCGGAGTAGATGTCGCCATGATGCGTGTAGCGGAAATAATATACAGTATCCCCCATATGTTGGTTGTGATACTGATTTCGGTAGTATTTTCAACCTCCGGAACCGGTACATCTGTATTTATTCTTATACTTGCAATGACTATCACCGGCTGGGTACCCATGGCCAATCTGGTAAGGGGGCAAGTGCTCCAACTTAAGGAATCCGAATACTCCTTAGCTGCCGAATCCTTAGGCGCGTCAAAAGGATGGATATTGAAAAAACATATTATTCCTAATGCTTTGGGGCCCATCCTGATAAATGTAACTATTACCATTCCGAAGGCAATATTTTCCGAAGCTACGTTGAGTTTTATGGGGCTAGGATTGCAACCCCCCAGCCCAAGTCTGGGAACATTAACAAATGATGGCCTGGCAGGTATGGCGGTAGGGCGTTACTATCAAATAGTTATTCCGTCAATATTTATTTCATTATTAATGTTTTCCTTTAATGTACTGGGTGATGGTTTGAGGGATGCCCTGGACCCGAAATTACGCAGGTAGGAGGAAGTGAAAATATGGGGAAATTGTTAGATGTAAAAGACCTGGCAATATCTTTTCAAACCTGTTTTGGTGAAATTGAAGCGATACGTGGCATCAGCTTCCATATAAATAAAGGGGAAACCGTGGCTATAGTGGGAGAATCGGGTTGCGGGAAAAGTGTTATGTCCGGTTCCCTGGTGCAACTTCTTCAAATGCCACCTGCATATTATAAAAGTGGAAAAATTTTGTTTCAAGGTGAAGATATAGTACAAAAAAGTGAAAAAGAAATGCGGGATATCCGTGGAAATAAAATTTCCATGATATTTCAGGATCCGGTGACCTCCCTGAATCCAACTATGAAAATAGGGAAACAAATAATTGAGGGAATAGTAAAACATCAGGATTTAAATAAAGACGAGGCAAGAAAAAAAACCATTGAAATGTTGGAATTGGTGTCGATACCACAGCCTGAAAAAAGGGTCGTTCAATATCCCCACGAACTTTCGATCGGTATGTGTCAAAGGATTATGATTGCAATTGCAATGGTATCAAATCCGGAATTATTGATTGCGGATGAACCTACTACCGCGCTTGATGTAACAGTTCAAGCCCAGATATTAGATATTATGAAAGGGATTCAAAACAAACTCGGGACCTCTATTATTTTAATCACTCATGATCTGGGTATAGTTGCCGATATGAGCGACAGAGTCATAATCATGTACGCCGGCAAATTTGTGGAAGAAGGAAATGTAATGGAGATTTTTAATAATCCAATGCATCCTTATACCGGAAAGTTACTCGGTAGTGTTCCCCGGTTGAATATGAGCAGATCCGAATCACTTCATTCAATTGAAGGCTCCCCGCCGGATTTATATAAACCTCCTGCAGGATGTCCGTTCTTTGATAGATGTGATAAGGCAATGTATATATGTGAGCATAACATGCCAAAAAGGAATTATCACTCGGATACCCATTATAGTTGCTGTTGGTTGAATTGCCCAATGGCAAAAGATACGGCTGAAGGAAATGAAATCTAATGAAAAGACCTCTAATTTCAGTAAGAAATCTAAAAAAATATTTTAATGTTGGGCGGGGAAAATTTTTGAAGGCAGTGGACGGCATTAGTTTTGATATATACCCCGGAGAGACTTTCGGTTTGGTTGGGGAATCGGGCTGTGGCAAATCCACGGCGGGAAGAACAATAATCAGATTATATGAACCGACTGACGGCGAAACCATATTTAATGACAAAAATATATATGATTTATCCCGAAATGAAATGCGAAAATTCAGAAGAGATTTCCAGATGATTTTTCAAAATCCATATGCTTCATTAGATCCGAGAATGCCGGTACGGGACATTGTGGCGGAACCTCTAGACATTCATAATATATATAGCAATTCAAATGAACGCCGCAGGAGAGTAATCGAACTGTTAAATCTTGTTGGATTAGATGAGAAACACGCCGATCGTTTCCCCCATGAGTTTTCAGGCGGACAACGCCAACGGATTGGAATTGCAAGAGCCCTTGCGTTAAATCCAAAATTTATAGTCTGTGATGAACCTATGTCGGCATTAGATGTATCAATTCAAGCTCAAATTGCTAATCTTTTGAAAGATTTGCAAAGGAACTTGGGTCTTACTTATTTATTCATAGCTCATGATTTATCCATAGTCAGATATATGTCTGACAGGGTTGGCGTAATGTATCTCGGCCACATAATAGAATTGGCTGATTCAGGAGATTTATATGACAACCCAATCCATCCGTATACCCAAGCACTGCTATCTGCTATACCGATTCCTAATCCTCAAGAGCAAAGAAATAAGCATAGGATAGTGCTCGGGGGAGATGTGCCAAGTCCCATAAATCCGAAGGAAAATTGCAGATTTGAAGGCAGATGTCCTTATGTTTTGGACGTATGCAAAAAAAAAGAGCCAAGACTCAGGGAGGTTAAGAAAAATCACTTTGTGGCTTGTCACAGAGCCAATGAAATTATAGGTGGGATGTTAAACTAATCCTGAAATCCTTATTAAATACCTTGGAAGTGCCCTTCCCTGCGTATAATCATTTCTTCCTGGAAAAATTGAAAGGCCCCCAACATAAGAAATATGTCTCCTATGCTCAATATTTTTGGCAATGGATATGGTTTTGGAATTAGAATGATATCAGCTAAATAAATAAATTTTGTATTCCTGTCTGCAGCCTCATGTTTAATGTCGGATTCCCTATGAGGCAATTGAACTTCAATATCAATTCTATTTTTTATTCCTGTTATTCCATCAGGGAATACGGGCATTTTCCCGCTGTTACCAACCATTACTATAAAATTTAGAGCCAGACCTATCAGGAATAATTTCATATAGTTTTTCCTAATATTAAATATTATCGGTATCAACATGAAAAAAAACATAAATATGACTACATATATGAGATATTCTTTAAAGATTTTATCTGCTAAAGCAATACCCATCTTTTTACCTATCGATAGAAAACCTTGAATCAAAGCAACTATTATAAATAAATGCCATCCTTTAATATAAACGTTTTCTAAATTTCTTAAATGTCCTCCCCTTAGTTTGGCTACTATTATAGATAGAATTGCCGGTTCTAAAAACATATCTATATCCCTCGTGATTCTATAACTTCAATAAATTTTTCCGCAAGGACAGGGTGAAATTGTGTGCCTGCATTTTTCTCTATCTCCTCGACAGCTTCTTCCTGAGTTAAAGCCTTTCTGTATGGTCTGTCAGAGGTCATAGCATCATAGGAATCCGCGATTGCAAGAATGCAGGCTTCTATGGGAATTTCATCCCCCTTCAGGCCATCGGGATATCCGGTACCGTCATATCTTTCGTGGTGATGCTTGATTATCCCCGTGGTACCCTTCAGAAAATCCACATTACAAACTATTTCGGCTCCGATAGCAGGGTGCTCCATAATATGCTGGTATTCCTCCTGAGTTAGTCCCGCGGCTTTATTTAATATTTGATCATCTATGCCAATCTTGCCTATATCATGAAGAGCCGCGGCAATCTTTATATTTTGGACTCTTCCAAATGACAGATCAAACGCTTCTGCCAATGCCACGGCATACTTCTCCACCCTATTGGAATGTCCACTGGTGAACGGATCCTTCGCCTCAAGTGATTTTATCAGTGCCTGTATGGTAGACAGATATACATTCCTCATGTCTACATAGAGCTTGAAGGAATACCTTGCTAAAAGTAACGGGCCTAAAAATAGAATAACGGCTCCGTAGCCATAGTCTATGTATGCAAGAGCAATTATGATTCCCACGGTTCCAACGGCAATTGAGCTTAACAATGTTCCCTTAATATTTCCCAGCCAGATCCTGGTAAACTTTTGTACGTTTAAAGCAGACAGAAAACCTGAAATAATGGTTGTATTTAAAAGTATGCCTGTAAAGAGTATAAAAAGAGTTGAAAATAATGAAAACTTACCGACCCTTCCTCCTATTGACAAATAGATCAGGGAAATTAATGACGTCACTATTATACTCTGTGACATATTAAAAATTGTTTTATAAGCCGGCAAATTTAATGTATGTATATAACCTCGTTCCGGCACCTTTGGAATCCTGAATAATAGCCCGAGCACAGATGAAATGGTAGCTAATATGGGACCGCCTACAATAACGGTTGCAATATTGATTGCATATCCGACAGATACCCCGATGGTGTTATTGGGCATGGGAATCAACAATGATTCCACAACTATAGATAGAATAATCCAAAATATTAATAATTTAAACTCCGGAATATTAAAATTAAAAAGCAAATATACATATAGGGATGTCGCAATTATTGCTATAAACCCCAGATAAATTTTTGCTTTATTGTTTAAATTCATTATATTTCCCCTTTTTGGTGTTGAAACAATTGTTTAACAACCATAACCTGTCTGTGTCCGAATATAAAGTTAATCCCAATTTATTAAAATTAACGCCGGCTAATTTATATCAAACTAGATCAGTGTATAATTGGCGCCTGCCGCTAATAACAAAGCAAGCACGCTCATTAATGCTATTGCTATTTTTTTCATCGAATATAGCCCCCTTTGAGAGTACTATGCTGTTCGCTAGTGCAGCATGCTATATTCGCTTCGCTAAAAAAATGTATAATTAGCCGGCAATGTTGCCATTTATTCAGTATAAGTATCGGACAAAACTGTTTGCAGTTTTATTACATCACCACAACAAATTAAGGACACTTATTTCGTTACTACACGATTTATCGCATCTAATGTTGCTTTTACCACAGCAACCTCATAACTATTGCCTATTAGGCAGGACCCGCATAACCTCTGCTCAACACTGTCATTTATTCCTGTAATAACCACAAGTATGGCTTTATTATCAGGTGTAAATATAGTCCTTATATCTTCAAATGCAAAAGTATAATCACAATCATAATCGCATGCTTCCTCAATTGTCTTTAAGGTTACATCTACCAGCATCCTGTCCCTATTTCTAATGGTATTCACCCCGGAAATAGTGTTCTCATAGACTTTGTCTGAATTCCTTATGCTTACCTTTATTGCTGCCTTTGAACCTAAAATATCACTGGAAACCCCTTCTAATTTTAGTCTGTGTTTTGTCTTTTTTAGGCCCTTATCCGAAATTTGTGCGATACTTATTTTTTTATAATCTACGGGGATATCATAACTTGCTGCGAGGACTGATTGGATGTCCCGGGCTACTTGTTTCGCGCCTCTTGTATCATTAGAAACAATATGTATCTCATGTATTTGATCGCTTTCGTTTGTAACAATTTTACAGGAAACAACTGAATCTATCATTTCTAAACTGTTTTCTATACTTAATAAATCCATAATATCCCCCATCTTCATTAAATTTTACTGTTGTTTAAATAATAGCACTATTTTACCATATATTCAACAAAATTTTACATTGCACCACTGAACTGGTAAAATCTAATGAAAATTATGGTATTTAACAAGGGCTGACCTTATTAGGGTCAGCCCTCACTGTATATTACTACATAACACAAACGATAACAAACTATCGGTAGATTGAAGCATACATCAATACTCCATTTCCGCTAATTTCCTGTAAATTTCATATGTATCCCTGGCGTCCTTCTCCGCAGCATTGAACAATTCATCTGCCGAATCCGGGAACACATTCATGATTTGGGAATACCTAATCTCGCTATGGATATAATCTCTGAATGGCTTTGTCGGCTCTTTGGAATCCAATATGAATGGATTCTTACCCTGTTCTTTTAATTCGGGGTTGAATCTGTATAGATACCAATATCCGGCTTCTACAGCCCTTTTTTGTTGTCTGACAGAGGCCCCCATGCCGGCCTTGATACCGTGACTGATACATGGAGCATAACAGATAATAAGTGACGGCCCTTTATAGGCTTCCGCCTCGGTAACTGCCCTTATGAAATGATTCATACTGGCACCGAGTGCTACCCTTGCTACATAAACATAGCCGTAAGTCATAGCCATTAAACCCAGGTCTTTTTTTCGTATTTTCTTGCCCGATGCCGCAAACTTGGCTACCGCGGCTGTGGGCGTCGCCTTGGAGGCCTGCCCACCGGTGTTCGAATATACTTCCGTATCCATCACCAAAATATTTATGTCCTCACCGGATGCGATTACATGATCGAGTCCCCCATAACCTATATCATATGCCCATCCGTCTCCGCCTATTATCCATATGGATTTTTTGACTAAATGGTCCCTCCGTTCGGAAATTTCCCTTATTATAGGATGTTCCATATTGTCAGGTGCATCCATCAATTGTAGGAGTTCCTCGGTGATTTCCTTGGTCTTCTCCCCATCTTCTTTGTTTGCTAACCATCGTCTGAACAAATTTTTATAGCTTTCATCCAGATCAGATTCCAGGCCTTCTTCCATCAGATCGGCTATTTTGCTCCTTGCCTGTTTAGAAGCTAAGGCCATACCGTAACCGAATTCCGCATTGTCTTCAAAGAGCGAATTCGCCCAGGAAGGCCCTTTGCCGGAGGGCAACGTCGAGTATGCAATGGCGGGAGCACTGGCGCCCCAAATTGAGGAACAACCTGTTGAATTTGCAATCATCATTCTGTCGCCATAAAGTTGGGTGAGCAATTTTATATAGGCTGTTTCCCCGCAACCGGGGCATGCACCGCTGAATTCCAAAAGTGGCATTGCAAATTGGCTCCCTTTTACAGTTTTCTTGTCCGCCAGGTTATCCTTATATTTTATATTGTTAACAGCATATTCCCAGTTTTCCGCCTGCCTGACAATTTCCTTTCCCGCGTCCACCATAACCAATGCTTTTCCGGGTGCCGGACAGATATCCGCACAATTGGCGCACCCCGTACAGTCTAACGGGCTTATCTGAATACGATAGCCCAAACCCTCCAACCCTTTGCCTGTAGCCTCTACAGTTTCAAAGGTATCCGGTTTGTTCTGCATCTCTTCCTCATCTAGAAGAAAGGGTCTGATGGTGGCATGAGGACAAATGTAGGAACACTGGTTGCACTGGATGCATTTTTCTGTCTGCCATTGGGGCAATGTTACGGCGATCCCTCTTTTTTCATAGGATGTTGTTCCAAGGGGGAATGTCCCGTCTTCCATGCCTATGAAGGCGCTCACCGGCAGTTCGTCGCCTTCATGTCTTGCCATGGGCCTTTGTATATTTCTGACAAAGTCGGGTTCGTCCTTTATGGGTTTCGGGCGGACAGGGTCGTCCACACTTGCATCCTTCCAATTAGCGGGAACATCCACCTTAACCAATTCGTTTGCCCCTCTTTCCACTGCTTCGTAATTCATTTTTACAATTCTTTCACCTTTTCTGCCGTAGGTGTCTGCTATGGCTTCTTTCAAATATTCAACAGCATCTTCCATCGGGATAATCTGTGCCAATTTAAAGAATGCAGATTGCATGATCATATTAATCCTGCCACCCAATCCTATCTCCCTGGCGATGTTTACCGCATCAATGATATAAAAATTAATATTTTTATCGGCTATGGTTTTTCTGATAGTCGCCGGAATTTTACTCTCCAGTTCTTCTGCAGACCAGGAACAATTTAATACGAAGGTTCCATTTTCCTTTAGCCCTTTTAAAAGGTCATAATGGTAGACATAAGAACTGTTATGGCAAGCAATAAAATCGGCGTTATAGATTAAATAAGGTGATTTTATGGGATTCTTACCAAATCTCAGATGGGATATGGTAGTACCGCCCGATTTTTTACTATCGTAGGAAAAATATGCCTGGGAATACAGGTCGGTTTTATCCCCTATAATTTTAACCGCTGTTTTGTTGGCCCCTACCGTGCCATCGGAACCCAGTCCCCAAAATTTACAGCTGACGGTGCCTTCCGGCGTGGTTTCTATAATATCCCCTTCAGGAAGGGACGTATTGGTTACATCATCCACTATTCCGATGGTAAAACCGTCCTTCGGTTCATCATCTTTTAAATTATTGAATACGGCGATAATCTGGGAAGGGGTGGTATCTTTTGAACCCAGTCCATACCTTCCCCCAACAATTACGGGTTGATTGTCTTTTCCGTAAAACAGACTTCTGACATCCTTATAAAGAGGTTCACCCGATGACCCAGGTTCTTTTGTTCTATCCAATACTGCGATATTTTTTACTGTCTTTGGAAGCACATTAAAGAAATATTTCTCCGAGAAAGGCCTGTAAAGATGCACTTCTATAACACCAAGCTTTTCCCCTCTCTCGTTCAGATAGTCCACTACCTCTTCTATTGTCTCACACACGGAGCCCATCGCAACAATGATGTTTTCCGCATCCTCTGCTCCGTAATAAACAAAAGGTTTATATTCCCTTCCTGTAATTTTGCTAATTTCATCCATATAATTTGCAACTATGTCCGGAACCTTATCGTAAAATCTGTTTGCTGCTTCTCTGCCCTGAAAATAAATATCCGGGTTCTGTGCTGTTCCCCTGAGCACAGGATGCTCCGGATTTAATGCCCTATCCCTGAATTGTTTCAATTCCTCATAATCCAATAGCTCCGCCAGGTCTTTATATTCGATAATGTCTACATTTTGAAATTCGTGGGATGTCCTAAAGCCATCGAAAAAGTGTAAAAACGGAACCCTGCTCTTGATGGCTGCCAGATGCGCTATTCCCGCTAAATCCACGATTTCTTGTACACTGGCGGAAGCCAACAGTGCAAACCCGGTCTGCCTGGTGGCCATCACGTCTTGGTGATCCCCGAATATGGATAGGGCATGGGTTGCAACAGCCCTTGCACTGACATGAAACACAGCCGGAAGGAGCCCTCCGGCTATTTTGTACATATCCGGAATCATAAGGAGCAGTCCCTGGGAGGCGGTATATGTTGTAGTCAATGCCCCGGCCTGCAAAGAGCCGTGTACTGCCCCCGCTGCACCCGCTTCTGATTGAAGTTCTGCCACTCTTACCGATTGTCCGAATATATTTTTCTTGCCGTGAGCAGCCCATTCGTCTACACCCTCCGCCATGGGGGAAGACGGTGTAATAGGATATATAGCTGCCACCTCGGTAAAAGCATAGGACATATGAGCAGCAGCTTCGTTACCGTCCATTGTTCTTCTTGTTCTATTCATTTTCCTTCTCCTCTTGTGACGATTTTGTTATATTATGTTTATTATTTTACTTTCATATAATAATCATGCACAGATGGGGAAAGATTAAAGGTGAAAAATAAAGATCGTTCGAATGAATTCGAACCTGCATTAATAATAATCATGCGCAAACGGAGGAAGATTAAATGTAAATTAAAAAAGTGGACAAAAACGTCCACTCATACAAATATACATATGTAATAATTGTCACCCTAAACGAATAGATGAGCCCTGAACAACCTAGATCCTTCGCGGGTCAAACTTATTCTGCTCGTCTCAGGATGACATACCACATCGGACCGGACTTATTCTGTCCGTCTTGGATGACAAAACCCTATATTTATGCATCCAATTTAAATTTACTATGAAGCTCATTCACAGCTTCCACAGCTCTATAATCCTTAATTATACATGAAATTTTAATTTCGGATGTGCTTATCATTTCAAGGTTTATACCCAAATTATAAAGAGTTTCAAAAAACAGAGTTATTACCGAGGGGTCCCCCATTATCCCTGTTCCTACTATAGACAATTTAACTACAGCATCATCGGATATAACTTCCTTCGCGTTTATTTCTTTACATATGTCTTTTGTTATATGTAAAGCCCTATTTAAATCCTGACTTTTAACTGAAAAAGAAATATCATTAACCGCGTTTCTGTGCACATTTTGGATTATCATATCTATCCCGATATTAGCCTCGCATATCTTTGAAAAGATATTATAGGCTATGCCCGGCCTATCCGGCACCTCTAATATAGATATTTTGGCTATATCCCTATCTAAAGTTATCCCTCTGACTATGGCTTTTTCCATATCGACAGCCTCCCTTACATTTGTTCCCTCGCTGTTATTAAGACTCGACCTGACAGCTAGAGGCACATTAAAATTCCTGGCTATTTCAACAGCCCTCGGGTGAAGAACTTTAGCACCGAGTTTTGCCAATTCCAACATTTCATCATATGAAATATACTTCAAAAGTTTTGCCTTTGGAACTATCCTTGGATCAGTGGTATATATCCCGTCTACATCTGTATATATTTCGCATTTTTTTGCCCCGACCGCAGCCGCCAAAGCTACGGCGGTAGTATCCGAACCTCCGCGTCCCAGCGTCACTATATCTCCATCACAATTTTCTCCCTGAAATCCCGCAACTATTACAATATTATCCTTTGATAACTCATTTTTTAACCTTTTCGTATCTATATTTTCTATACGTGCATTATTATAACCGCTGTACACCAATATACCGCACTGTGAACCTGTCAATGAAATCGCATTATATCCCATGCATTGGATTGCCATAGCCAACAAGGACATGGACACTTGTTCACCTGTCGATAAAAGCATATCCATCTCCCGCGGTGCAGGCTCAGCACATATTTCACAGGCCATACTGATTAAATTATCCGTAGTTTTCCCCATCGCCGAAACTACTACAATCATTGAGTTCCCTAATAACTTGGTTTCAATAATGCGTTTTGCAACATTTTTAACTTTGTCTATGGTTTCTAAAGACGAACCGCCATATTTTTGCACAATAATGTCTTCCATAAACATGCCCCCCTTAATTAAAAACTGAGCTATACTACCAACTCATTGAAACTTTCTAAATTTAATTCCTGAATAAAACAATAATCTTCGGAATTTATCCTGGCATAGCAGGACCTGCCCTTTATCTCTAAATTTTCTATCAAATTGTTGATCTCCTGTCTGCTTATGTTTTGCAATATTAAAACTAAACTCTCTTCTCCCTTAACGAGTCTGTATTTCAGTTTATATTTGTTTATTGTCTTCAGAATAAAATCTGATTCCTTTTGGCTCTCCAAAAAAATTCTGAGATAATAATTGCTCAATATTTTAGGTGTATTGCTTGGTTTTCTTCTTCTTTCTATATCAATAGGGTTAAACTCTCCATTTATTATATCTATAATATCCGTAACTACAGCATTGCCGGTCGGATTTTTCCCGGCACCCTGGCCGTAAAATTGTAAATTGCCCACCACATCTCCATCGATAGATACAATGTTAAAGGCATCGTTTACATTAGCCATGATAGAATTTGTATTTAACAGTACAGGTTCTACAGAAGCATCAAAATCAAGATCATTAGAATACGCACTGCCCACCAGTTTTATTGTCAATCCTAATTTCTTAAAAAAATCGATGTCAAACGCAGAAATGGAGGTTATTCCCCTACAATCAACATCTTCAAAAGTCACATTATAACCAAAGGCTATAGATGATAAGATGGATATTTTTCTTGCCGCATCGTAGCCCTCAATATCGTCAGTCGGGTCAGCTTCCGCAAATCCTACCTTCCGGGCTAGGACTAAGGCCTCTTTGAAATCTAAACCCTCTTCTATCATTTTAGATAAAATAAAGTTAGTTGTTCCATTTAATATTCCTTTTATTTCTTTTATTTTATTAAATTTTATTAATTCCTTCAGAGGTTTAATTATTGGAATCCCACCGGCCACGCTGGCCTCAAATAAAATCCCTCTGTTATTTTTTTTAGCTAAATTAGTTAAACCCAAGAAATCATGGGACAAAACAGCCTTGTTAGCCGTTACTACATGTTTCCCGTTTTCCAGTGCCCTTGTTATATATGTATGAGCAGGCTCGATTCCGCCTATCAGCTCAACAACTATATCAATATCAGGGTCATCCAGTATATCTGATGGATTATCTGTCAATACCTTACGGTCAACTATAGGATTCCTGTTTTTTTCTAAATCGTTAACTAATATTTTAGAAATTTCAACTGTTTTTTTGGTTTGCTCTTCTATAGCGGATTTCTTCTCTGAAAGTATTTCGCATACCCCTGATCCTACAGTTCCCAGGCCGAGTAATCCAATTTTAACCATCGTAAATCATCCTCTCCTTTTGTTGTCTGATAAAAAACACTTGTTTTTCTATGAAAAACATTATATCATATAATATACCAGAATCGACATAACAATTATACCTTATTTTTAAAACTTTTCAAAATCTAACTTTTTGGGGGGAAATAGCATGAAAAACATAATGTATAACAGTACAAGAGGCGAAGACATTGACGTTTCTTCCATAGAAGCCCTCGTTAGGGGCATTGCCTATGACGGAGGGCTGTATGTGCCTACACGCTTTTACGATATTGGTGATTTGAATCGATTGATGGATTTGAGTTATAAAGACTTAGCTCTCGAAATTATCAGGGCCTTTTTCCCCGAATTTTCTGAAACAGAAATTTTGAATTATATAGAGGGCGCATATGATAATAAATTTAATACGTCTCAAATAGCACCTATAGTAAACACGGCCGGTGTTTATTTTTTGGAGCTTTTCCATGGCCCCACTTTAGCATTTAAAGATATGGCACTTACATTATTACCTTATCTGCTGATGGGGGCCAGTAAAAAAAACAATAATCCTGCCGAGATAGTAATACTTACCGCCACCTCCGGTGATACGGGAAAGGCGGCTCTTGAAGCTTTTAAGGATGTAAAAGGTACCAAAATAATTGTATTATTTCCCTCAGAGGGAGTAAGTGAAATTCAAAAAAGACAGATGATAACGCAGGAAGGAAACAATACATTTGTAATTGCTATAAAAGGATGCTTTGATGACGCTCAAAATGCTGTTAAACAAATATTTGCAGATAAAGAATTTAACAATATTGCTAAAAATAAGGGATATATCCTTTCTTCCGCAAATTCGATAAATGTCGGGAGATTGATACCCCAAACAGTATATTATTTTTACGCCTACCTGCAGATGTTGAAGACCGGCGCACTGACTGCAAAGGAGAAAATAAATATAGTCGTGCCCACCGGTAATTTCGGAAACATACTGGCGGCTTATTATTGTACCAAAATGGGGCTGCCGGTAAATAAATTAATCTGCGCCTCGAATGAAAATAATGTGCTTTATGATTTTTTTAAAACCGGTATGTATGACAAACGAAGAACCTTGAGACCAACCATATCCCCATCTATGGATATTATTATTTCCAGCAACCTCGAAAGGCTTTTATATGACATAAGCGGTGAGGACGCAGAATTTGTCAGAAACATGATGAAAGACCTGAACGAAAAAGGATACTATGAGGTGTCCGATAGATTAAGGGATAACATGAATCTCTTTTATGGAGGGTATGCCGACGAATCCGATACACTTGCAGCTATTGAAGATGTGTACAACAAAAGTAACTATCTGATGGATACACATACAGCCGTTGCGTATTCCGTATATAAAAACTATTTTAATACAACGGGGGACAACACCAAAACAGTGGTGGCTTCTACCGCAAGCCCGTTTAAGTTTGCCCGAAGTGTGTGTGATGCACTGAAAATGGACACAAAAAATGCCACAGATTTTGAACTGGTCAGACTGCTTTCCAATAAAACCGACATACCGATACCGTCCCCTATATATAATCTCGAAACCAAACCGATTTTTCATAATATATTATGTGAAAAAGATGACGTTAGGGACACAATTAAAAATATTTTGGGAATCTAGGTGATACAATATGATAAAAATAACGGTCCCCGCAACCACTGCAAATATAGGACCAGGGTTCGATTGTTTAGGAATGGCACTGAATCTGTATGCAGACATTACATTTGAGGAGATAGAGGAAGGTCTGGTAATTGAAGGTTGCCAACCCGAATACCAAAACGAAGATAATTTGATATATCAATCCATGTTAGGAATATTTAAAAAAGCAAGATATAGACACAGAGGTATAAAAATTACTATAAATAGTGACATACCTATATCCAGAGGCTTGGGCAGCAGTGCCGCCTGTATATTGGCAGGCATAATGGCCGCCAATGAAATAGCCGACGCCCGACTCACAAAACAGCAAATATTAAAAATTGCTACACAAATAGAAGGACACCCCGACAATGTTACGCCTGCCCTATTTGGCGGAATGATTGTATCGGTATACGATAACGATGAGGTATATTTCAGTAAAATACCTTTAAATGATTCCGTGGACTTTTATGCACTAATACCCAATTTTACGCTTTCAACTTCCCAGGCAAGGTCTGTCCTTCCGAAACAGATTTCTTTTGATGACGCCACATTTAATGTAGGCCGTGTTGCATTGATGATAGCTTCCTTCTTTAACGGCAGTTTAGACTTGTTAAATGTTTCTATAAAAGATAGGTTACATCAAAAATATAGGGGGGCATTGATCCATGAATATGACACCATAATGGAAAAACTCGATGATTTGCAAATAAAAGGGGCCTTTTTGAGCGGTGCCGGCCCTACAATAATAGCTATTGCAAATAAAGACGACAGCACGGTAGAACCCGCCATCACAAACATATTGCAAAGCCTGGAAAATCGTTGGTTGCTTAAGAAACTTTGTACAGAAATTAACGGGGCTATTGTCGGAAGGGGGTAAATTGATAGATGAAAGAGAGTAGTTTTTTAATAATAGATAAGGAAATACTGCCGGATATATTTGAAAAGGTTGTGGAAGCTAAGGTATTATTAAAAATCGGCAAAGTTAAAAGTGTAACAGAGGCTGTAAAACAAGTCGGAATCAGCAGGAGTGCATTTTATAAATATAAGGATTATGTACATCCGCTTACCGACGGGCCTGTAGGCAAGAAGGTTGCACTGTCTTTTCTTTTGAGTCACAAGACAGGGGTATTGTCCAATGTACTACAAATAATATCCCGTAATAATTGTAATATTCTTACCATTAACCAGGAACCGCCTGTCAACAATATTGCCAGTGTAAACATGGTATTTGACATTACCCATATCGAAAAAAAGATGGAAGACATAATCTGTGAAATAGAAACCGTCGAAGGTGTAGAAAGACTGGAACTTGTTGCAATGGAATAAAATGTGGCATGGGGACGCTTTGTTTGCCACATTTGGAAAGGGCACAGAGGGACAGCAGGCTGCGTAACGCCGACACAGAGGGACGGTCCTTTTGTGTTGTTGGAAAAACACAACACAAAAGGACCGTCCCTGCTGTGTCGTTCTAGCTTCGTGTCATTCTGAGACAGGCAGTATTAACGATGCCTACGAAGAATCCCGCTTTTAGGGATCCTTCGCGGGTCAAACCTATTCTGCACGCCTCAGGATGACAAAAATGTGGGAAAAGTGCTTTTTCACACATTTTGCCGTCCCTGCTGTTTCTATTTACTGACGTCTTTATAGTTCCCTATAAATTGATACATATGGTGAATAAATTTACCCCTTTCAAGGTTTGTGTCAGGAGCAAATTCGGTTTCCATATCTTTGTCACCAAATATATTATAATATTTTGCTAAAGCTGTGTAGCCGACGTCCTCGGCCTTTATAGACCCTTTGTCTGTATACGGCGATTTAAAAATGAGGAAATACTTGGCTAACTCTTTTTGTTTCATAGCATTTATAACCCATTTTGACAATTCAATTTTGCTGATTTTTTCGTCCGGTTTAAAATAATCTCCTTTATCGATAATGCCGGACTCCACCCCGGCTTCAATGTATTTATAATAGGGGTCGTCCTTTGAAATATCCTTAAAGTAATCTTTGTCGGACTTTCTATAATACCTATCAACGTTGTAGGCCTTATATGTCCAACCTATTTCCACTATCCATTTCAATGCATCCTTGCGTAACAGGGCTTCATTCGGTTTAAAGAATTCATCTGTTACTTTTAACACTCCCATTTTATCCATAAATACAATGTCTTTTTCATATTCATGGCCTTCTATATCTTTAAATTGGGTTAGCTCCTTTTTCTTCTCCTCAAATTCTTCCCCTGAATAATCCAGAAACTTGCCGGTTGCTCCGTCTACATAAATAAAACTGAAACTCTTTATTGAATACACAGGCAATAATTCTTTTATGGGCAGTTCCAGGCCTTCCTTTTCATATTTATCTAAATCTTTTAACTGCACCAAATATTTTTCAAAGCCCACCTTGTCATAAAAAACCTTATGTGCATCTTTGCTGTTTAATATAGATTCGGGCTTTTGTACTTCCACATCATACCATCTGTAATTCAAGTGAATGATTTCTTTTGTATTCTTGTCTACATCCATTCTTACACGGTTATCTTCAAAAGGAATTTTATCTATATACCTGGGGCTTGATATGCCGATTCTGTTTTCATCCTTGACTACATTTTCATCTATCTCCAATTGTAGCTGTTCTCTGATTCCCGGAAACATTTTTTGAATTTTTTCTTCTGCAAAACTTACGCAATCCCTGGCTACCTTTTTGAATTCCTCTGTGTCTTCAGGACCTTTTGTCTTCGCAATTGGCCTATATTCATTTTTGCTGTAATAAATCTCCAATACCTTACCGTTTTCGGCATCTACCGCTGCATTGATATATTTGTCCCCTTCCTTGGAATACCAATACAAAATCCAAAATTTGCCCTTGACTTCGGCATAATAATTTGTATAACTGGTATTGTTTAGTTTGACATCGTCCAGATCCACATTATCTTTAAGTATATCTATAATTGCCTGCTCCGCTTTTTCCTTAGAAATGACCCCTTCTTCCGGTATTGTTTCTATTCCGGCATCCAATGAAGCCATTTCCTTCATCCTCATGCCTTCATCACCACCGGCACCGCCTATGGGCCCAAAATAATTCCAATTATACAGTTCGTCATGGGATAACAGTCTCCCCGTGACAGCGTCGATTTTATCGCTTTCCTTCGGCGCATAAATGTACACGGGAGTTAAAACTATACTTTTGCTGTCCTCGGGATTATATTTATTCAGTCTTACATATTTGAGTTTTAATCTATTATCCCTCTCAAATAATTCTCTGGCTTTTTGCTCGCTCAAAAGCTGTTTATTCCCCTCATAACTTGCTTCATCCCATTTCATTTCGTAGGATACGACCTTTCCGTTTACACCGGATACATTAACTACAAAATAGTTGTTTGGAAAAAATTCACCCTTTAGTTTTCTGACAAACATAAAATAATAGTTGTCTGAACCCTGTTCCATATCGTATAAATAATACGGAATAAATGTAGGCGCTTCGACGGTAACCTCCTCTGTTTCCTTAAACTTTTCTCTTTCCAATGACTTGATAAAATCTGTAGCAATCTTTTTGGCCTCATCCCGAAGCAGTTTTACAACACCCTCATAATCCTTGTTGCCCCAACTATTAAATGAAATTATTTTTCCGGTGTCAGCTTCCATGGTGACAGAGATCTGACTATTCTCCTTTTCAAAACTTAAATTCCAAAACTGCTTTTGTTGTATATCTCTGGTGTATAAATCACTATACTGTAGTTTATAATCCTCCTTTATGTGTAGCCTTCCCCTCGCCAACTTTTCCACTTGTGCCTTAGTTAAAATTGAAGATTTTGCTTGCCCATATCCAATCGGTGTTATTGTTCCTAAAAACAATGCAAGTGTAATAACAAGGATCATCATTCTTTTAAACATTTCAATCCCCCCATATTTTTTGTTTTTAATATCCAATATATATGTCTATAATTTTAGACGCAGAACAAGAAAAACGGTTCCATATGTCGGGCGATGTTTCGCCCAAAAATGTGGCAAACAAAGCGTCCCCGTGCCGCATTGCTATGGGAATAAAAAAGCAACTTTAATGCAAAGTTGCTTTTTTATTCCCCAAGATAGGCTTTCTTCACTTCTTCGTTACGCAAGAGGTTTTCTGCGGTATCCTCAAGCACTATGTTGCCCGTTTCAATAACAAAACCCTTATTAGCTATGGATAAAGCCATTCTGGCATTTTGTTCCACCAACAAAATGGTGGTTCCTGCCCGATTTATTTCCGATATAATGTTAAAAATGTTTGCCACGATTTTTGGTGCAAGCCCCATAGACGGTTCGTCTAAAAGCAATAATTTAGGCCTGGCCATCAGTGCCCGGCCTATTGCCAGCATCTGTTGTTCACCTCCGGAAAGGGTACCGGCAACTTGCTTCTTCCGATCCCTGAGTATGGGAAACAGGTCAAAGACCTTTTCCAGATCTTCTTTAACCTCCAAACGATTTTTGTTGAGATATGCCCCCAACTGAAGATTTTCCAACACTGACATCCTTGGAAAAACCCTGCGCCCCTCAGGGACCATGACTATACCTGCCCCAACAATATCCGATGTAGGATTATTCGTAATGTCGTTATCCAAAAAACAAACCTCTCCGGAAGTGGCAGGTACTAAACCGCAAATAGTTTTTAATGTTGTGGTCTTACCCGCACCGTTTCCCCCTATAATTGTTACGATTTCCCCTTGTTCAACATCCAGGGATATTCCCTTCAGAGCACAAATATTGCCATAATAGGTTACTATGTCTTCTAAGGTCAGCATACATAAGCCTCCTTAGCCTTCTTGACCTCCTTGGCCTCCTTGACCTTTTTAATCTCTCTGGTTTCCCTGCGGAAATCGTCCCCAAGGTATGCCTTAATAACTTTTTCATCATTTTTAACCTCATCGGGAGGGCCGTCTGCAATTTTTTTGCCATAGTCAAGCACCATAATCCGTCGGGAGATATCCATGACCAATTTCATATCATGTTCTATCAAAAGCACGGTTTTCCCTGTATTATTGAGTTTCTCGATTAATTTAATCAGCTCATTGGTTTCTTGATGATTCATGCCCGCAGCGGGTTCATCAAGCAAAATGAGTTCAGGATCGGTGGCTAGGGCGCGAGCCATTTCCAGACGCCGTTGTTTACCGTATGGAAGGTTTTTCGCTTTCTCCATGTATACATCATCGAGGTCAACAAATTTCAAAACATCCATAACTTTTTCCCTAACTAGAGCCTCCTCCCTCCGAACGGACGGGGTTTTAAACATAGCCCCAAAAACACCGGCCTTTGTGCGGCAATGCTGTCCGATTATCACATTGTCAAGGACACTCATCTCCTTAAATAGTCTGATGTTTTGAAAGGTCCGTGCAATACCCAGTTTAGTTATTTCATAGGGTTTCAAATTTTTAATCTCTTTTTTCCTGAAACATATTTCACCTTTAGTGGGTGAATATATTCCTGTTAAAAGGTTAAAAAGGGTAGTCTTACCCGCGCCGTTAGGCCCTATGATACTGAGTACCTCACCTTTGTTTATTTTTATATCTACAGAGTTCAGGGCTGAAAGACCTCCGAAAACCATGCTTAAATTGTTACCTTCTAGAAGTTCCATCATAGCCCTCCTTTCTCAAGTGACTTTTCACGTTTTTTATTTGAAAGGGACGATTCACTAATTATTCCCTGGGGTTTCACAATCATCATAACAACAAGCAGCAAGCCGTAAAGAACCATACGGTATTGAGCCACAACCGGGGATACCGAACGCAGAAATTCCGGTAGAATCGTTATAATAGCCGCACCGAATACTGCACCATATGTATTCCCCATGCCACCCAAGACTACCATGCACAATATTTCTATTGATCTCATAAAACCGAAATCTTTCGGATTGATATATCGGAATAAAAAAGCATACAATCCTCCGGCTAGGCCGGCATAAAAGGCACCAATAACAAAGGCCAAGATTTTAAATCGAGTTGTATTGATTCCCATTGATTCAGCCGCTAATTCGTCTTCACGTATAGCAATAAAAGATTTTCCGACACGGGAGTTTATTATTCGATTGAGTGAGAAAATGACCAAAACAAGCGCTGCCGCTGCCACATAAACATTTGTAACTTTTGGTATACCTCGGAGTCCCATGGGACCTCCTGTGATTTTTAAATTGAGCAATATGTTTTTCGTAATCTCCCCAAAGCCTAAGGTAGCTATGGCAAGATAATCTCCTTTAAGCCTCAAAGTCGGCACCCCTATAACGAACCCGAAAAAGGCTGCCACCGCGGCGCCCAGAATAATAGACACCAAAAAGGGCGATTGCAATTTTAATGCGAACAAGGTAGCAGCATATGCTCCCAGACCCATAAAGGTTGCATGGCCCAGAGAAAGCTGGCCTGTATAGCCTGATACCAAATTAAGACTTACTGCTAATATAGAGTTTATTATAATGACTGTCAATATCTGTGAATAATAGCTCAAATCATCTCACCTACACCTTCTCTTGAATCCTGCGGCTCAAAAGCCCTGTGGGCTTGAGCAATAAAATAAAAATCAAAACCGCAAAAGCGATAGCATCCTTATACCTTGATATATATACAGCCCCGAGCATTTCAATTAAACCCAGAAATAAGCCTCCCAACATTGCACCGGGAACGCTTCCGATTCCACCCAACACAGCAGCTACAAATCCTTTTAAGCCGGGGAAAAATCCCATCATAGGATCCGCCGAATTAAAATAGATGCCTACAAGCACCCCGGCAGCCCCGCCCAATGCCGAGCCAATGGCAAAAGTAAATGAAACTACCTGGTCTATTTTTATACCCATCAACTGTGCTGTCTCTTTGTCTTGGGCGGTAGCCCTCATGGCCTGACCGAGTCTCGTCTTTTGTATTAAAAGATGCAACCCCACCATAAGAACAACTGATACTAACAAGATTATAAGCTGTAATGAAGAAATTTGCAAATTACCCAATCTTAAATTTGTAACATTAAAATTAGCAGGAAAAGCCCTTGCCTGGGGACCTGCCGACATCAAAACCGCGTTTTGTAAAAAAATCGATACTCCAATTGCACTGATAAGAGAAGCTATACGGTTAGCCCTTCTCAAAGGCTTATAAGCGATCTTTTCGATTATAATCCCTAAAAGACATGATGCAGCCATGCTCAAAAGAAGTGCCACAATAAAAGGTAATTTGTAAACAGATACCATTATAAGGCCGATAAAAGCTCCAATCATATATATTTCACTATGCGCAAAATTAATCAGTTCAAGAATTCCATAAACCATCGTGTATCCTAGGGCTATAAGTGAATAAGTGCTGCCAAGTGTTAGTCCGTTTATTATCTGTTCAAAAACCATTTGTCAAATCCATTCCTTTCCATAGGACAAAGTCAATGGATGGAGTGTTCCATCCATTGAACATTGAGCATAAAGAATTCTTATCGAAGTTTTGTAAACTTGCCGTTTTCAACTTTGAGTATAATTATATCCTTTACAACGTCCCCAATGGGTGTGAAAGAAGTGCTGCCTGTGATTCCGGGATAATCCTTAATTTTCAACATCTCTTTTTGATGTGCTTCCCCGCCTACGCCACCGGCATTTTCAATTGCGGTAAGTAAAATCATAGCCGCATCATAGGCTTGGGCAGCGAACATATCGGGTTCTTCATTGAATTTACTCTTAAATGCCTTAACGAATTTTTGTGCATTTTCAGCAGGGTCGTCTGTAAAGAATCCGGCTGTAAAAACAGAACCTTCTACAGCATCTCCACCGAGTTCAACCAAAATTGGAGAATAGAAACCGTCAGCACCGAGAATCGCAACGTCCAAACCCTGTTCCTTGGCCTGTTGTGCTATCTTAGCAGCCTCGGTATAGTAACCCGCTATATATAAAGCGTCCGGGTTTTTACCCTTTAGCTTGGTTAATTGTGTCCTGAAGTCCTTCTCACCATCATTATATGTTTCAATACCTGTCACTTCCGCAAGCTCTTTGGCTCTTTTTTCAAATGCATCTTTCAAAGAAAGACCATAATCATTATTTGTAAACATCACAGCAAACTTTTTGAGCCCCAATTCTTCCACGGCAAATTCCGCCAACTGAACGGCTTGGACCTCATCAGACAAACAATTTCTGAAAACATAATCGCCTATCTCCGGAACGCCTACCGCCGTCGAAGAAGAAGATATCATTACAACCTTTGCATCGTTGGTTATAGGTCCCGCAGTCATCGTTTCCGAACTGATTACTCCGCCAACTATAGCAGTAACTTTATCCCGTTCAACAAGCTTTGATGCGGCATTTGCAGTTTCAGTTTGCTCTCCACGAGTATCTTCCGATATCAAGCGAACCGGTTTCCCATTAATTCCGCCCTTTTGATTAAATTCGTCAACAGCAACTTCTACACCTTTTTTGGTACTTATGCCATAACTGGCAACGTCTCCGGTAAGAGGACCTATTGTACCGATTTTTATTTCTTCTTTTACTTCTTCTTTTGTTGTTTTACCTCCGGTCTCCTCTTCGCCCCGGGAAATGTCCGGGCCCTTGGTCTCCTCTTTTTTGCCGCATCCTGATAATAATCCTACAACCAGGACAACCGCTAAAAATAAAATTAAAAATTTCGATTGTTTACGCATTAAAAAACCCCCTTAAAATATTTAAAATAGCAAAACAATTTTAGCCAAGCGGATCAATTTATATATAGATATACAAAATAGTCCCTTTATATGATCCCTCATTTACTACAATATTTTGTTAGCCGTTGTCACCCCCTCAACATACAAAAATGACAAACTACTCATGACAAAACTATAATTAAGTATACTTCCGCGGAACCAAAAATCATTAGGATTTATATCATATTATAATCTACTTTGGCTGAAATGTCATTAATAAAAATGACATTTTATAAATAAGCTTGCATAAAGTATGCATAATTAAATCTTTATAGGAAGAATGTGGATTTAGCATAGGTTAAATCATAAAATCAATTTCTTTTTGTGCTATATTTACCCTGTTTACTTTTACCTTTATGGCATCACCTATCCTATATGTCTTTTTTCGCATTTCACCTGTCAATATATGCCGTTCACTGTCATAAATATAATAATCGTCGTACAAATAGCTCAAAGGGATTAAACCCTCAATCGTATTATCCAGTTCCACAAATATGCCAAAAGAGGTGAGTCCCGAAATAATCCCTTCATACTCTTCCCCTATCCTGTCTGCCATATATTCTACTTTTTTCAGGTCTGTTGTTTCCCTTTCCGCTTCATCTGCTACCCTTTCCCTGATCGAAGATTGTTCCGCAACCCCGGGTACTATCTCCCTCAGCCGACTTATCCTTTCGTTATCTAACTTTCCGTTAATGGCTTCCTTTATAATACGATGTATCTCAAGGTCCGGATATCTCCTGATCGGCGCCGTAAAATGACAATAGTGTTCTGCGGCCAGTCCAAAATGCCCTAAACCTTTGTCGGCGTACCTGGCCTTTTTGAGTGACCTCAGCATCAAAGTATTTATTAATCTCTCCTCTTTAGCGCCCTTCACTTTTTCCAACAAATCCTGTAAGGCCTTTGGATGTATCCCGGTGTTTAACCCCTTTAAGTGGTACCCAAAATTATAAATAAATTCGTTGAATTCCTCGAGTTTTTCCAAACTCGGGTCTTCGTGAACCCTGTACACAAAGGGGACATCCTGCCAATAAAAATGTTCTGCAATGGTTTCATTACAGATCAACATAAATTCCTCTATTATGCGATTAGCGATGCGCCTTTCATATTTTATAATATCAACCGGTTTGCCATCCTTGTCCAAAATTACTTTGGTTTCCGGGAAATCGAAATCTATTGCTCCTCTGTTTTCCCTGTGTTTCTTTAATATCAAGCAGAGTTCTTCCATCATTTTGAATTCGTTTAACAGATGCGAATATTTATCCTTTAAATTTTGATCATCCTTTTCTAAAATGTCGGAGATATCTTCGTATATCATTCTCTCTTTTACATTAATAACACTTTCCGCAATTTCATGATTAATAACTTCGCCTTTTTTGTTTATTTCCATAAACACGGATAGGGTCAGTCTGTCCACCTTTGGGTTGAGACTGCAGATCCCGTTTGATAATTTGCGGGGCAACATAGGCACAACTCTGTCCACCAGATATACACTTGTTCCCCTTTCTAATGCTTCTTTATCTAAAGCTGTTCCCTCCCTGACGTAATGGGTTACATCCGCAATATGTACTCCCAGCTTAAAATTTCCGTTAGACAGTTTTTCTATAGATACCGCATCGTCTAAATCTTTGGCATCCGCCCCGTCTATAGTTATAGTGGTCATATCTCTCAAATCTTTTCTATTTGCCTTTTCCTTTTCACTTACTTCATCTGAAATATTTTTGATTTCTGCTTCCACTTTTTTTGGAAAATCAACGGTCAGATTATATTTTCTCATTATGGATAGAATGTCTACCCCCACATCATCCCTATGTCCGATTATCTCTATAATTTTTCCTTCCGGGTTTCTCCTGGCGTCGGGCCATTTTATAATTTCACAAACCACCTTATCTCCTTCCTTAACCTCACCCATTTCCTCTTTAGGAATAAAGATATCTGTGACTATTTTGGGATCATCCGGAATTACAAAACCGAAATTTCTGTTATTTTCATATACACCTATAACCTCGGGATTAGCCCTTTCCAATATTCTTATTATTTCCCCTTCGGTTTTTTTACAAAAATCCCGATACACCGTATCTTTTCTTGCTACTACCTTATCATTGTTCATAGCACCGTTTATTAAGTTAGCGGGAATAAATACATCGGTTATTCCGGGTTTATCAGGAACCACAAATCCATAACCTTTTTGGTTCATCTGTAATCTTCCAACAACCAAACCCATCCGTTCGGGAACACCATACCTCTTTTTTCTTGTCTTAATAATAAGGCCCTCTTCAACCATATCGTTTAGCAGGCTGGAAAAAAGCCTGTTTTGCTTTCTGTCTATCTCAAAAATATCCATAAGTTCTTTTTTCAACATTGGATTATAAGCCTTCTCATGCATAAACTCCAAGAGTTTTTCCTTTACTAACAAAAAATCCCCTCCTTCTTTTATAGTATTATTACTTATTTTTTATTATTTAACCAAAACCGTGTTTACAAGTAAAAAAGCCCTCAATCCATCAGATCAAGAGCCTATGTCTATGCTATACGGATTTATTTTCTATTGAATTTTAATCAAAATAACAGCGATAGCTATAAATATAAATGCAGTTATTTTTGTAACCTTGCTCAATAGAGCATCAAAACCCCTGTTTTGCCTGGACCATAACTGTGCCCCGCCTCCGGAAATTGCACCCGAAAGTCCTTCCCCCTTGCCTGATTGTAACAATATACTCACTATAAGCACAATACATACTATAACCTGTATAACCATTAAAATCATTCTCAATTGCATCACGCCTTCCACAATCATATTCAACATTCACATTGTAACATAGCAAACCGATAAAATCAATCAGACTTCTATTTCTGCATATGAAAATTGTTCGCCTCAAAACAACACAGATCCTTCGGGGGTCAAACTCATTCTGTCCGTCTCAGGATGACATTAAGCAATAGTTCAACTATTATTATTCAGATTATAAAACACCTTTTCACCCAAATATTCTGAGGCAGAACCGAGTATATCCTCAATTCTTAATAACCGGTTGTACTTTGCCACACGATCCGTACGGGCAGGCGCGCCTGTTTTGATCTGGCCCGCATTTACCGCCACAGCAACATCTGCTATGGTGGTGTCCTCACTTTCCCCTGAACGATGGGATATCACTGCTGTATAGCCGGCCCTTTTTGCCATTTCGATAGCATCCAATGTTTCGGTTATTGTGCCGATTTGGTTTAATTTTATTAATATGGAATTAGCAGTTTCTTCTTGGATACCTCTGGCAAGCCTTTCAGTATTAGTTACAAATAGGTCATCACCTACTATTTGAATCCTGCCGCCCAGTTTTTTGGTCATCAGATTCCAGCCGTCCCAATCATCTTCGCTAAGCCCGTCCTCGATGGAGATTATAGGATATTTGTTAATTAATTGTTCATAAAAATCAACCATTTCCTCTGCTGTTTTTGTGACACCTTCCCCCGACAATTTATATACTTTTTTGTTTCCATCATATAATTCTGTTGCAGCCACATCCAAGGCCAATTTTATGTCCTGCCCCGGTCCATACCCCGCACTTTTAACTGCCTCGACTATTATCTGCAGAGCTTCTTCGTTTGTGCTTAAATCAGGCGCAAAGCCTCCCTCATCCCCCACACCGGTCGACAAGCCTTTTTCCCGAAGAACTGATTTCAAATTATGATAGATTTCAACACACATTCTCAAACCGTCGGAAAAGTTGATAGCCCCCACAGGCATAATCATAAATTCCTGGATATCCAGATTATTGTCCGCATGGGCCCCACCGTTTAAAATATTCATCATCGGCACAGGTAACTGCTTTGCGTTCACCCCACCTAAATATTGAAACAAAGGCAATCCCAAGGCACATGCCGCTGCTTTGGCAACAGCAATAGATACCCCCAGAACCGCATTTGCACCGAGCCTTCCTTTATTCTGTGTGCCGTCCAAATCAATCATAATTCTGTCTATTAATGTTTGTTCCACCGCGTCCAACCCGATTATCTCCGGCGCGATAATTTCGTTTACGTTTTCAACAGCTTTTTTCACTCCCCTGCCTAAGTACCTTCCCTTGTCACCATCTCTGAGTTCTACAGCCTCGAAGGCTCCTGTGGAAGCCCCTGAGGGAACTATTGCACCTCCGGATGCGCCATCCTCCAGATATACTTCAACCTCAACCGTTGGATTCCCCCTGGAATCCAACACTTCTCTTGCATAAACATCGCTTATAATTGTCATATTCTCCTTCTCCTCTACCTTTGAATTAAACTGTTCCCGGTCATTTCTTTCGGTTTTTCCAATCCTAATAATTGCAATAAAGTCGGTGCTATATCCGATAATCTGCCACCTTGATTCAATTTAACATCACCTGCGCCTATTAAAATTAGGGGTACAGGGTTAGTTGTATGGGAGGTGATAGGGGTGTTGCATTGTTCATTTATCATACATTCTGAATTCCCATGATCCGATGTGACTATAGCACTGCCACCCTTTGCTAAAATTTTATTTATAACTTTATCTATACATCGATCTACGGTTTCCAATGCTTTTACCACCGCATCCAGACACCCGGTATGACCGACCATATCCGGATTTGCATAGTTTACAATAATTAAATCATATTTATCCTCATCTATTTTTTCCAATAGCTTTTCCGTGAGCTCTATGGCGCTCATTTCCGGTTGCAGGTCATATGTTGCAACTTCGGGTGACGGAATAAGAATCCTGTCCTCATTCGGACTCGGCGTTTCTATACCACCGTTAAAAAAAAATGTTACATGTGCATATTTCTCCGTTTCGGCAATTCGCAATTGATTAAGCCCCTTTTTGCTGACATAATCTCCCAGGGTGTTCTCCAGTTCGATTGGTTCATAGGCTACCTCAACATTGCCGATAGTTTTATCATAAACGGTCATGGTGACAAAATGCAATGGAAAATAACCGTTCTCTCTTTCGAAATGATCAAAATCGATGTCGACCAAGGCCCTTGTCATCTGTCTGGCCCGATCCGGTCTGAAATTAAAAAATATTATACCATCGTCCTTTTCAATCCTATCATATCCCCCACCCGAATTTAATATTACGGCAGGAAGCACAAATTCATCATTTTTACCCGATGCGTATGAAACATCTATGGCACTTATGGCATCTGTAGCAATCTTCCCTCTGCCCAACACCATGGCATCATAGGCCAATTTCGTCCTATTCCACCTTTTATCTCTGTCCATTGCATAATATCGACCGGAAATTGTCGCTATTCTACCTATGCCTATTTCCCCCATCTTGTTTTCTAATGCATCTATAAAACCTTTTGCACTTCTAGGCGGGGTATCTCTCCCATCCAAAAAACAATGTATATAGACCTCATCCAAACCTTGTTGTTTGGCCAGTTTTATCAGTGCAAACAGATGTTCAATGTGACTGTGTACGCCACCGTCGGAAACTAAACCCATCAGGTGTAATTTCCTCCCATTGTTCTCTACATGGGAAATCACTTCTAAAAATTTGGGATTTTTATAAAAATTGCCCGATTCAATTTCCCTGGTAATGCGTGTAAGGTCTTGATACACTATTCTGCCGGCACCTATATTCAGATGGCCTACTTCAGAGTTGCCCATCTGGCCTTTCGGCAAACCTACATCCTCCCCGCTGGCCAAGACTTGAGTGTTGGGATAATTTTTTAAAAGGCTATTGTAGTTAGGAAGATCAGCGATTTTTACCGCGTTTCCAAATTTGTTTTCCCTTATACCAAGACCATCTAAAATAATAAGTGCAACCGGCTTTTTCATCCTTATCTTCCTTCCTAAAAGTTAACAATCCCCAAAAATTCTTCTGCCTTTAAGCTGGCTCCCCCAACCAAAGCCCCATCAATATCTGTTTCATTCATAATTTCTGTGGCATTAGACGGTTTAACACTGCCACCATATTGAATTCTGACTCTTTCGGAAACTTCTATACCATATTTATTTTGTAGCAGAAAACGAATATAGGCTATCACTTCATTTGCATCCTGTGATGAAGCAGTTTTGCCTGTGCCTATGGCCCATACCGGTTCATATGCAATTACCACGTCATTCATCCCATCTTTGCCAACACCTTCCAGGGCCGTCAGGGTTTGTCTTTTAACAATATCGAATGTTTTATTTTTCTCCCTTTCATTCAATGTTTCTCCAACACATATTATCGGTTTTAGACCTTTTTCAATAGCCTTGATCACCTTTTTGTTTACAACCTCATCTGTTTCACCAAAATACTGCCTTCTTTCGGAGTGGCCGATTATTACATAATCTACCCCTAAATCCTTCAACATATTTGCCGAAATTTCCCCGGTAAAGGCTCCTTCGTCTTCCCAATGCATATTTTGAGCCCCAAGTTTTACTTTAGATCCTTCAATGGCCTTTTTGACCTCACTGATAACGGTGAAGGGGCAACACACAACAACCTCAACGTCGGTTTTATTTGTTTCATCCTTTATTTCATCTACTAATTCCAACGCTTCATTCATTGTCTTATTCATTTTCCAGTTACCAGCAATAATAGGCTTACGCATATTTTAACACCTCGTTTTATTTATTTTCCAGTGCGTCTATTCCCGGTAATATCTTGCCTTCCAGGAGTTCTAAGGATGCTCCTCCGCCTGTGGAAATATGAGTCATTTTATCCGCCAGACCGAATTTTTCTACAGCAGCAGCACTGTCCCCACCACCCACAATTGTCGTGGCACCACTATTTGCCATGGCTTGCGCAATTTCTCCGGTACCTTTGGCAAAGACAGGCATTTCAAACACACCCACAGGCCCATTCCAAATTATAGTCCTTGCATCGTCTATCTTTTTAATGAATAATTCTGCAGTTTTTTCACCGATATCCATTCCCATCATTGTCTCCGGGATACTATCAGCATCCACAGTCCAATGTTCCGTGTCCGGGGCAAATTCTTTTGCCACGACTATGTCAAGCGGCAATAAAAATTCTATACCCTTTTCTTTAGCCTTTTCAATTAAATCGGCTGCCAAATCTATTTTGTCTTCCTCTAACAAGGATTGCCCCACTTCGTATCCCTTTGACTTCAGAAAAGTATACGCCATACCCCCGCCGATTATTAAAGTATCAACCTTATCTATCAAATTTTCAATAATACCGATCTTGTCGGAAACCTTAGCTCCCCCCAAAATTACAACAAAAGGCCTCTCAGGCGCCCCCAGCGCCCCCCCCATAATTTTTAACTCTTTTTCTATCAAAAGTCCCATAGCCGAAGGTAAGAATGCAGCTATGCCTGCAGTTGAGGAATGCGCCCTGTGAGCAGCACCAAATGCATCATTGACATATACATCCCCCAGTGATGCAAGTTCCCTTGAAAAAACCTCATCATTTTTTTCCTCTTCTTTGCGAAAACGCGTATTTTGAAGCAGCAAAATTTCACCCTGTTTCAGTTCCCTTGCCAAATTTTTGGTAACATCGCCGGTTACTGAATCATCGTCTGCGAATTTTATTTCCTTCCCAACCAATTGGGCAACCCTTCCCACTATAAGTTTCAATGAATACTTGGGATCAGGTTTTCCTTTTGGCCTGCCCAAATGGGACATCAAAATCACAGAACCGCCATTGTTTAATATGTACGTTATGGTTGGCACCGCTGCCCTGATCCTTGTATCATCAGTAATATTGCCTTCCTCATCTATCGGGACATTAAAGTCACATCTTGTTAATACCCTTTTACCTCTAACTTCTAACTCCTCTATTGTTTTTTTATCGAACATTCCCATATAATATTCCCTCCCGCATATACACAGATACAAGATTACAGATCCTTCGCGGTAACCGTTAATACTGTCCGTCTCAGGATGACAAAAAAGTATAAAATATACTTCCCCGCATAGTCTGTTATCTCCGCTGTGTCTTATTACTAAACTATCGTTATAACAATTAGTATGTATTATTAGTCTGTTAGTATACACTGCCCATGAACGATTACCGAACAAACGATTGTTCAACGATTGTTCAACGATTGCTTAACTATTGTTCAACTATTGTTATTTCCTATATGTTACCATATCTTAATATATAATTGAAACCTTTCTTGATGTAAAATAATTGTTGAGCGTATGTTTTCTATTTAAAACAACTATTTCTGATTGTTGTTTATTTCATAAATAGTTTATACCGATAACCTGGATTAACATCCCGACTATTAAAAATGCCCCTTTCTGTTTTTATCTAACCTCAGAAAGGAGCATTTTTTTTATGTCTATTTTATGTTATTTGGTTATATGGATTCGATCAACTGTTGTGTAGAAATCACGTACTTCGGGATCGCCGCCCTTACGGTTACCTTGGGATCTACAACCTGGGATATTTTTAAATCAACCGATAGGCTTGCAAATACATATGCATCCTCCCACCCTATACCTAAGGAATCCTGAATATGCTTCACAGCTTGGCTTGCAGATTCGTATACCGCTTCCTCTAAATTATTACCTGAAGCAATTATCATAATATGTTCATCCGTTTCCACAAAGGGCCATTTGGTGGCTTTGCCCTTTAACAAACCAACTTCGAGGACTACCTCGGCGGGGATTTCAAGTCCGGTGAAACAGACTTCTCCATCCCCCATAACAGCATGGCAATCACCCAATGCCAATAACGCGCCTTTTTGTCTGACAGGGAAATACAACGTAGAGCCGGCCTTAATGTCCGTGGTATCCATATTGCCGCCATGTTTCCATGGGCTATCTGTCGGCCATTCCCCATCCTCGTCTGCAGGTGCGACCCCTATTACGCCTATCATAGGTTTTATCGGCATTTTAATTCCGTGGAATACTGCTTGTCCATCTTCGATTTCTATAACCCTTATAACCGGTTTTGTAACTTGATCTCCCAGGGCCCCTTCGTTTGGGACAACAGCCACTACCCCCTTACTTTTTACATCGATGCTGATAATCTTCAGTTTCAGCAGATCGCCCGGTTCGGCGCCTTCTATATATATGGGACCTGTGGCAGGATTCAATCTATCATAATCAATCTCCGCTAAGACTTGTTCCTCACTGGTTATTTGTTGATAAAAACAGTCATTTGTCTCCACTTTAATAACGTCACCCGGTGAAATCGTTTCTACTGCTTCCATGCTCGGTTTAAATTTGTAGATAACCTTATCTCCCGAAACCAGCTTCACCATATACACCCCCTACATTAAAAATTCAAAAGGCTTGTTGTAGCAATTAATTAGAATCAGGGTTATCCCACCCCTTATGGGAATAGGCAGGATAACCCTGATCTTTTTGGTCATTTCCCCGTTGTCATCTATTTTTATTATGAATGAGTCGATAATTAAATTAATAATATATGCCCGAATTCTCTAACTGAGCCCTCCACTTGCCTCCAATTGCTCGGGTTTTCTGACCCCTCCATTGGTGACATATCCCATTATAACATATACTATGCATCCTGCTGCTCCGGCTATGAGTGGTATTTGAACCCAACCGAAGTTGGACCAAATTGCTAATATAACATTTCCGAAGAACCCGACAAGCATAGATACAAAGCAGGTACGCAGATCGGCCTCAATGAATACACGCATAATTGTCGGTGCCACAAAGGCGGATATCAGTCCACCTGTACCGATGTATGCTATATGGGTAATCATTCCTTGAGGTGCAAAGAATGTCAGTATCAGCGTCCAAATAGTAGTAACCAATACCGCTAATCGGTTGAGCAAACTCGCATATTTTGATTCCCTGTTGGCAATGGATACAAACATATCGTAGGATAATGCGGAGGCTAAGGATTGCAACACCGAACTGACCGTTGAAAGCATTGCAAACAGGATAAACAACATTATCATACCACCTATTGCGGGATGTAAGAAATCTTTTAGAAAAAGTGGCATTGCGCTATCGGCAATAGGCAGATTCGGATTCTTGTAATACATGTAAAGGCCGACAAAGGGTGGAAGACTCAAAAGAAGTCCGTAAGGTGCTGTAATTAAAGCCATCACATGTATTTTTATATCATCCTTTAATGAAAGAAAACGTACCGACATATAGGGTAGTACTGTGGTAAATAAGAGTGCATAAGGGAATACCAGCCATGCATTGAATTTGCCGACACCATAGGGGTCTGCAGTTGAAGGGTTGATGAATTCGGGATTCATCTGGGCAACCTTAGAAAGCAATTGTCCCATAGGAATATCCCTTATGATTACTACATATACAACTATTGAGGCTATCAACATCCCCATACACATAATTGTATCTGTGACAGCAACAGCCAATAATCCGCCTTGCATTGTGAATATAACAACAACTGCCAATAGTATCAAAGATCCGGCCAATTGGCTGATACCAAGCCATTCCGATGCTATAAGACCTACCGCCCTGATTTGACCTATCATATAAACTGAAAGGAAGACAAAGGTGGCCAGGCCGGCAAAAAAGTGAACCAATCTTTTTTGATTGCTTGTACCCCTATGAGTTGATGCCAAATAATGCGGAATTGTCAGTCCACCGTGTTTTGCCGCTTGTTTACGCATGTAGTTCGCAAACAACAAAACACCAAAGGTTATTGCAGGGGCGTAAAAGTAATTTGCAAATATTTCAATCGTGCCATAGGCATAAGTAGCCCCGGGAGAACCTATAAATCCCCATCCGCTAAAACCTGTTGCCATAAGTGTACCTGCTCCTACAAAAGCGCCTACCTGTTTTGCCGCCAGTAAAAATCCTTCACCACTGGATGTTTGGGTCCTTTCAACTATTCTGCGTGTGATTTCACCGACAACAATTAAACCGACTGAAGCCAATATAAATATTATCCAGTTTGGATTCATTTAACATCACCTCTCTTTTTCTTAAATACTTCTTCGTACAAAACTATAACGATCGGAATAACAAAGAGAGCAACGGTTACGTATATAAATGAATCCATAGTCCAGGAACCTGTTAACATGGTAGTCCAAGAATCCATTGCATTACCTCCTTAAATTTTAATCCAGATTATTGTAAATCGTCAAGTAACCCGCGGGTTGCCTATTTATTCTGCTAATGACTATCTGATTTTTTGCGCGCTAACCTCAATAATGGCATATGCTTGTGTGTAAAATCAACAATATAGATAATTATCTTTTGATTATATTGTGTTCGGGTCCATACGGGAATTTTGTTACATTTTCAGTTTCGCCGTTTTCATGAATGATTAGTATATCATGCTCACGATATCCGCCGGCTCCCGGCTGTCCATTCGGTATCAAAATCATCGGTTCCATTGAGATTGTCATACCCGGTTCAAATACGGTGTCTATATCCTCACGAAGCTCTAATCCTGCTTCCCGTCCATAATAGTGGGACAGTATTCCAAATGAATGGCCATAACCGAATGTACGATTTGACAATACACCATAGCCCCTATATATTTCATTTAATTCGTTGGCTATATCTTTGCATACGGCACCGGGCTTAACCAGCTTTGCTCCGGCTTCGAGAACCTCAACGTTAATGTTCCAGTATTTCAGCGATGCTTCATCAACATCCTGGAAGAATAGGGTCCTTTCCAGGGCGGTGTAATATCCGGCTATCATAGCAAAGGTATTCAGATTTAAAACATCCCCCGGTTGAATTTTTCTGGTTGTAGGCCAGGTATGGGCCCCATCCGTGTTCATTCCGGACTGGAACCAAACCCAGGAATCTCTAAGGTCCAGATGTGGATACAATTTGGCTATTTCACGGGTCATGGCTTCCGTACCTGCAAGGGCAACCTCATATTCAGGCACTCCTTCGGCTATCGCTTCGGCTACCGCATATCCGCCGACGTCACAAACCCTTGCGCCGTTTGTAATTAAATCCAACTCCTCTTTTGATTTAACCATTCTGAATTTCATTAAATCAAAAGCAACATCAACAAATTCAAATTCCGGGAATGAAATCTCGAGTTGTTTGCGTATACTGAGAGTAACAAAATCATACTCAATTCCCAGGCGTCCTTTTGTAATACCTGCATCTTTCAGTACTGTTTGCACAGCATAGAAAAAGTTGTCCCTTCTCCAGTCTGTATGCGCTATGTTGTCGCCGAAGCTTCTCCTCCATGGCATTCCGCCATCAACATTGGGTGTTATGGTTACATGTTTATCCTGTGTCACAAGCAAACCGGTATGTCTGCCAAAGGAAGTGTATAGGTAGCCGCTGTAGTAATTAACGTTATGATACGAGGTGAATAATACCGCATCGATGTCTTTTTCCCCCATGTAGTTACGTAGTTTGGTATTTCTGTTTGTCATTTCTTCCTTAGAAAAAACGGGTTTTTCCTTTTCGCCAATCCTAATAATTTTTGTCCTTTCAAGACCGTCCAAAAACTCCGACATTTTTTCTCCCCCTTTGTTTTGAAATAAATTTTCCAACACCTGCTGCCAAGCAATTGCCATGCGAAGGAATTAACAAAATATAAAATTCCTAAAATTCCTTCGCCCCTCGTAATAACGTAACAAGACTACCTGCAATTATAATTGTGCAATTATCGTGCCAAAGTCCCTTGCCATAAAAAATCTATATTATTATTTCAAAATTCAGGAGATAAATTTTAGGATTATAGGGCCCTCATAGCAACAACAGTCATATATTGTTTCTTGGTTACAAAAAATTACACAATAATTAACTCCCTCTTAAAAGGGAGTTAATTATTTTATTTATATCAAACAAATTTGGAATCTTTCAACACAATGTAAGGAATTTTGTCCTCCGGAAGGAATTTATTCCTCATCGAATTGTAGCTTGGTTCCCCATGCCTTAAATTTTTTACGTATGGTACTTGCATCTATCCCCAATATATCCGCCATTTCAGAAGTACTTTTGCACCCCTTCATAACCCTGATAAGCAAATTTTTCTCATAACTCCTAAGCGATTCCTTGTAGTTTATATTTTCCAATGTTTGGTTTATATAACTTTTATCCAGGAGAAAGTCTATTCCATTGTTTATTAAGTCCTCAACCTCGATACATTCCCCTCCTGAGGTTACAACAAGTCTTTCAATCATGTTTTCAAGTTCTCTTATATTCCCCGGCCAGTCATGTTTTATCAACAATCTGGTTACCTCAGGTGTAAATTTTTTATTGAAACCGAACTTTTTATTGTAATGATCCAACAAAACTAGGATAAGACCGGGTATATCCTCTTTTCTTTCTCTGAGCGGAGGAATAACAATTGGTATTACATTTAGCCTGTAATATAAATCCTCCCTGAATTTTTTCTGATTCACCATTTCTTCTAAATCTCTATTGGTTGCGGCGATAATTCTTATGTCTACATCGACGGGCTCCTTGCCCCCTATTGGCATTATTTTTCTGTCTTGTATAACACGAAGAAGTTTAACCTGCAAATCTAGTGGAAGTTCCCCTATTTCGTCTAAAAATAGGGTACCTGTATTAGCAAGTTCAATTAATCCGACCTTGCCGCCACTGTTGGCCCCCGTAAAGGATCCTTTTTTATATCCAAACAGTTCCGATTCGAGCAACTTTTCCGGTATTGCACCACAATCTATTTTTATAAAGGGTTTGGTAGTCCTCAGACTATTCCTATGGATTATCTCTGTCAGCAATCCCTTACCGACACCTGATTCACCCTGTATTAATACAGTAGAATCCACCGACGCAACCCTGACAGCTAAGTCTATCACCCTTTTCATCTTGGGGCTACTGGTTATCATTCCCTTGTTTTCCAACTGATTTTTTCTGAGGTGTTCTAATTCCTCCTCATATATATCTTTTATATATTTAATTTCACCCAAACTCTTTTTTAGGTTGGTGATTTCAGTAATATCCCTTGCTATTGCTATTGTACGAAAAATTTTACCGTCCTTAAATATTGGGGTGCCTGTGGCCAATAAATCCCTGCCGTTTACCCTCTGAATCATAGTAACAGGTGCCCCTCGTTCCAGACATTCAATAGTTACGGACTCCGAATAAATGCCTTCCTTCACCAGCTCCCTCATATTTTTGCCAATGGTATCCTCCGCCCTGATTCCATCAATTATTTCACACATTCTATTAAACCGCACCGTAACCCCGTCCGGGTCCGAAATATGGATCCCAATGCTGGCCGTATCCATAATAGCATTAAGCTCACATTCCAGTTCCGCGTTTTTGCTTTCTAATTTATTTATAATTTCATTCAATTCCTCATTGGACATGTTTCTAATTTCAGCAATTTCCACCTAGCTACAACCCCCTTAATATTTCAACAATATTCTGATAAAGCTTACATGGGATTTCATAAACTCCTGCTAAATACAATACCTTTTTCTTTTTGAAGATGGTGGTATATCCAGCTCACTTCTATATTTGGCTATGGTTCTTCTGGATATGTTTATACCTTTATTTTTTAGCTCATTTGCTATTTTTTCATCGCTCAGAGGTTTTTTACAGTCCTCTTTGTTGACTATATTTTTAATAAAAGTCTTTATATTCCTTGCGGAAATTTCTTCACCTGAATCCTTTCTAAATCCACCGGAAAAGAAATATTTTAACTCAAACATACCGAAAGATGTACTCATATATTTTCCGTTTGTAGCCCTACTGACCGTCGATTCATGGATCCCAATTTCATCCGCAACCTCTTTCAGCGTCATAGGTTTCAGGTATCTCCTCCCGTTTTCAAAGAAAGCACTCTGTTTTTTTACTATTGTTTCGCATACTCTATGAATTGTTCTTTTTCTTTGCTCAATGCTTTTTATCAGCCAAACCGCAGAATTAAACTGCGCATTCAAAAATTTATTGACATCAGAATTCTCATCGCCTGAAGCCATCATCTTCTTATAATCATTACGTATAACTAATCCCAAGCCACCATAATCATTATCTAATGTTATATATTCTTTTCCGATTTTCCTGACTATAACATCGGGAATAATGTACCTATTTTGACTGCATGCGAAATTTCTGCCCGGCCTTGGTTCCAATTTCTTTATAAAATCACAATAACCCTGAACCTTTTTCAAGGTTGTCCCTAGTTGTCTGGCAATATAAGGATATCTGTTTGAAGCAATGTCAGACAAGTGTTTCTCCACCAGGGCATAAATTTTTCTGTCTTTTATGTCTAACAAACGTAGTTGAATCAATAGGCATTCTTCCAACGTTCTTGCGCCCACACCGGGAGGATCAAGAGTCTGAATTACCTGCAAAATATTTTCAACAATAGATTGCTCCTGATTAAAACAAGCTGCAATCTCTTCAACAGTGGCCATAAGGTAACCCCTATCGTCTATGCTGTTTATTATATATTCTCCAATTTTAATATGTTTCTTATCTGCCATAGTCAGGTTATATTGGAATAACAAATGCTCCTGCAATGTAGTCTCTTTTGAAACAACATTCTCAAAGTTAAATTCATTACCCTCATTATAGTAGGCACCCTTTGTATATTCAAAATTATTAAAATCTTCGGTATATTCCTTCCAGTCAATTCCTTTTATCCTGTCTTTTTCAGATTCTATATCTAACAGATATTCATCTTCAACAGTTTCTTCCATTTTTTCTAATATCGGATTCATTTCTAACTGCTCGTTGATGTATTCTTCCAACTCCAAAGGGGTGAACTGTAATATTTGAATTGCCTGTTGTAACTGAGGAGTCATAACCAATTTTTGTGATTGTTCTAATTGTGGACTAAACCCTATTTCTATAAGAACCACCCCCGAATGATATAATAACATCTGACTTTATTGTACCATCTAATTTAAATCTAATAAAGTACCCGGGGGTTTTTACTAAAATTGGCATAAAAATTGCTAAAACCCTAAGTAGAGTTTTAGCAATTTTCATTTTTTATTATATTGTATCATAAATTTTCTACAGATATCCTGCTGCCTTGATTGCCTCGGTTGCTGCTTCTATTTTTTCTTCATTTACCAACACCACAGGACCGGTACAACCCATTCCGCCTTCAGCGTAAATTCCCACTTTCCAAACTGCTATAACAGCATCATCTATGTCTAGAACGTCTATGCCGGAAATCTCTCCTGTTACAATCTCTGCAGGAGGTGCTTCTACCTTTTCTTCAGCTTTAGGTTTGTCAGCTTCCATCAGACCGTCTATAATACCGTCTAAACCGGCCTTTCTGGCTGCTGCAAATTCTGCCTTTACAACCTCTTTTATGTTACCTAACGCAAGTTCGCCGGCAAATTGTAACGCACCTGCGGCAACCGGTGAGCCTGATGCCCTTGATAGAATCAGTACTACTCTATCATAACCATCGCCACCTACGCCGGGTCCGTATCCAAACCCTGCTGCTTCGTAACTTCCACCTGTAGCATAGGAAGAGAATACCTTCATCAGAATGTTTCCTGTAAGCGTATCTTGTACCATTATATCAGGAGTTCCTGCAAGAAGGTCGTTACCTCTCATTACAACTCCACCGTCTGCCCTCATAGATTCTGCAAAGTTTATTTTGTATCCGTTTTCACTAAGTGTTCTTAAGGTCCTCTCTACGGTTCTTGCACCGTCAACATTCAGAAGTCCTACAGTAGGTTCTTCTTTTCCAATAGCCTTCGCTACAGCAATACCACATATCGCGTTCTTAACCATAGCTACTATTCTATGTGAGGCCGTTGACCCTGTAGTAGAAGCTAAAATCATTTCCCTACCCTTAGCCGGCGTAACAACTCTACCGATAGTTGCAACCCCTATCGGGAAAGGATAATGTGCTGTAACACAAGCCTGTATATATCCGCTGTCTAAAAGTTCTTCCATTTTTTTATGAGCTTCATCCTCATTGTTAGCTTCTGCTATTTCAAGATCCGTATCCATGTCCTTAGGTCCGATTAGTACAATGTCATACCCTTTTGCAACCCTGGATGCTATTTCGGCGCCTCTGACCAGATTTTCAACTCCATGCTCATTACCTACAGTGGTAATACCTACTTTGACTTTTTTGCCAAAGTCGCCTGTTTCTATACCGTCCGCTATGTCATTCAATACCCTGCTTACCATATCCCTAACGACTTTATTGTCTTCAGCCATTAATGTTCACCCCCTTATTCTACTGATAAGTGCGATGCGAAACCTCTTATTGCCTCAGCTATCATGGATTTTATTTCTTCTTCGGAAACTCCTACGGCTTCTGCTTCACCCTCACCGGTGTTTTGTTCCATAATTATGGATACACCGTCAAATAAGTTTGTCATTCTACCAAGGAACAAGCTTCCTTTTCCGATAATCATGGCTCTGTTTATGTTACCTTCTTTAAGGTCTTCTATAGCAAATCCCATATATGGAACTCCTGAAGGTATATGTCCTTGTGTAGGAGCCCAACCCGGCATACCGAATTCATCGGCAAAAGTGCCCACTGCTGCTCTGTCTAAATCGCCTTTCTTAACTCCCAATGCCGCGATCATCTTATAGTTAGCTTCCGGAACGTCTCCCGCTCCTGCAGGTTTTGTAATATCCGGATTTTGCATTTCAGCTGAATATTTATTCACATCAGTTATCTTGAGTCCGCCTCTTTCTAAAGGTTCGGTAACCAAGGATGAAATAACTGCCTGTGGAGAAGAACCCGTACCTACAGTGTGCTTACCTACAAGATCAGATCTGAGTATAGGACTGACGCCGTCATCGTCACCAATCAATATGGCAAATCCGGCCACAACGTCTTCCAATATAGGTATGTCTTGTCTTACGTGGTCTTTACCGTTCATTCCAAGCTTTGCAGTCGCACCGCCGGCTACAATAACCACATTTTTATATGTGCCTGAGCGTACTAATGCGGCAGCTTCGATCAAAGCATGGACAGGAGCGGCACAAAATCCTCTGGTATCGGAACCTGATGCATTTACGGCTCCCACTTGTTCTGCTACAGCTTTTGCAAAGTTTCCTCCGCCCCTTTGGTTCATATCCCCGCAGGCTTCTTCGGAACACTCTATAACATAATCAACTATAGCCGGGTCAATATCATTTTTGTGTAAAAGTTGCAAGAAAGCCAATACAGCCGAGGCTTTAGATGCTATGTTCTCAAGCATTACGTGAGCACTCAGGTTTACGTCTATAGCATGCGCCCTCTTAACACAACCCACAATTTCATTGTCATGATATAATGCCTCTGCACCTTGTTCCTCGATAAGTTTATTAATGGCATCGGCATCATCGCCATCCTTTAATCTGCCTACCATGTCTTCGGTTACTAAAGGATAAGCAGCTATTTTATCTTTTATTGCAGCTGTGAAATCCTTGCTTAGCGAAACCAGATCAAAGGAGTCAACTATTTTCATAAATCCAATAAATTCGTCCTGTGGAGTAATCTCGCCAAGTTTACCGTCTCTTTCCGCGCCTTCTACTTTTTTGTCATACCATGGTGCCTCATAATTTTTTAATTCTTCGGGCCTCAATGAACCTATATAAACCTGGTTCGGAGGATAAGCTACAACATCCTCATAACTACGCAAACTTTCCGGAACCTTTTTTAGATATTCAGAGTCCGGATTTACCACCATTTCGGTTGTTTGTGTAGTACCATTATAAAAAACCATGTCCGGTGTATGCACAAGAACATACCCGGCAGCCTTTGCTACAGCATACGACATAAACGACACCCCCAAAAAAATTTTTATCCTAGTACACTATATACTTAATACATATACCTATTATTCATATTTTAAACATATATTTATACATTTATATATTCAAATAGATGGGTGTTAACACCCATCTATTCAATTGGTATTTGTTATCTTAAGTGTGTATTGTCTTTAAATGTAACGAAACCTTAGAATGCTTCGAATACTTCCTGTCCGTCAACTTCTGTTGATAAGGCTTCTAGTGCTTTTTCTACAAGTCTTCTTCTTAATGCTTTTTCTTCAACAGGATCTAAAGCCGGATTTCCTAGTGGATGTGGAATAGCGATTGTAGGTACTATTCTGTTAGCTCCAACTGTTAATGAGATAGGCACAATTGTACACATATGTACTACAGGAATGCCTGCTCTTTCAACTTCTTTTACTAGTGTTGCTCCGCAACGTGTACAGGTACCTCATGTTGAAGTAGTTATAACTGCATCAACACCGTCAGCTACCAGTTCTTTTGCGAAAGCTTCGGCATACTTCTTAGCACTTGCAACAGCTGTACCGTTTCCAACTGTAGCGTAGTAAATGTTATGCAATGAGCCAATCTTGCCTTCTTTTTCTAGGTCTCTTAATACGTCTACCGGAAGTACTCTGTTAGGATCTGCATTGGCATATACCGGGTCATATCCACCATGAGCGGTTTCATGAGTTTCTGATGTTAATACATCAAATCCGGAAATATCATATCTTCCATATTTGGATGCACTTGAAGATTCGATTTTATCAGGATTGCCCTTAGGAACAATACCACCGGATGTTACTAAACCAATTTTTGCCTTGGTTATATCTTTTACAGCCGGGTTCGGGAATACCCTGTCGAATGCAGGCATCGGATACTCGGTTACAAACTCTTCGCCTTTCAGCTTTTTGATAAGCATGTCAACAGCTCTTTTTGAGCCTCTTTCTTCAGCAAAGTAGTTTACCCTAATACCTCTTTCCATGTAATTATCTTCGTCAGGTGTTCCGATTTCTTCACCTTTTAATAATTTAAGAGCAAGTGATGTAAGTGCAGGTATAGCTTGCCCCATAGTAGCAGCCGAGTTACCGGTCTTTACAATATATACATCGGATTTATACATATCAGCACCCGGGTTCTCTACATACATAGCTGTTACAGCAGGGATACCTAATTTTTCGCTCACTGCCTTTGTTACCGCACCGGCAGCAACTCCGTATCTACCAGCGTTAAATGCAGGACCTGCTATGAAAAGATCTGGATTGTATTTTTCAACCATTTCAAGTACCGCAGCTTCAGCTTCTTCCAAATGTTCGTTGAAATAGGTGTCACCGCAGATAACTGTTGCTATAATTTCAGCGTTATCTCCTAATGCCGCATTTAAGCCTATCCCAGGACCTACTACTCCTTCTCTTACTTCAGGCTTATGATCAGCTTTTTCTTCTCCACCGATTCCAGCGAAAAACTGATTTATATAATGAACAACTTTTTTCTTGCTCATGTTTTCCCCCCTCTCTCATTTTTAACGGGAATTTATTTAATCATTCTTAGATTTTTGGAAATTATTATCCTCTTACTTCGTTCATTGCTGCAATGATCTCATCAACATCGAGTACCATTTCCATCATGCCGATTTGATCATCATAAACATCTTCATCTACTGCGTCTTTAAATTGTGGTTCTACTGCGTGATATGCTGTTAGTCCTAACTGGACTCCTGCTAAAGGACCTGCAAAGGTTGGGTCTCCTGTTGTAACAGTGTCTCCCATTAATTTTGCGGATTGGGCTTCTGCTCCTCCCAAGATTACTACTATATCTTCCGCCGGATATTTTTCAGCAATATCCTTTACCCTTTGTTGATTTTCAAGGTCCATAGCACCTGCAGCGGTTCACACAAAACACTCGGTAGCTGAGAATACTACTTCAGCCCCGGTGCCTTTTAGACATTCTTCGACAGCTGGGCCTGGAATTCCATCTCTATCGCCGATTATGATGACTTTTTTTCCATCAAATCCTGCCATAAAAGTCCC
>JGI24707J26582_10000122_pt1 | contig 51561 bp, 49 predicted proteins | sample BioPla1DNA1_FD_26582 | JGI IMG/M metagenome (IMG submission 26582)
ATGCACTGGCAGCTTCCCGCCGTACACATCATCTGCCTTTTCGCACAACAGGTTGAATAGCTGGGTGTAGCACATGGATATCAGGAAGTTGAAGGTATCATCCGTATCGCTCATTATGATGAACAGAGCGGTCTTGCGATCTCCCAGAGTATCCAGCTCCAATTCGTCATAGGCGGTCAGTTCTCTCAGCTCCTGGATATCAAAGGGCGCAAGCCTTGCGCCGCAGGAGATGAGGATGGACTTGGCTGTTTTTCCAGCGGCCAGCTTATATTTTTTGTACTGCCTGACGGCGAAATGCTGGGGCTTCTCCTTTTCCAGTTCCTTGAACATCAAGTCAATCGAGTTTTCATAGCCCTCATCGTCCTCCCGCACCTCCATGGCGTTGATACACTCAATCAGCGTGGCAAAATTCTGCTCTTCCGTGGGCGCTTCGTAGTGGATATAGCCAATCAGGGCGGTGTAGAGCAGCGTTTCCGCCTTCACCCAGAAGTCATCCCCGGTTTTGCCGTCACCTTTGGTATTGGCAATCAGGGTAGTGACCAGCTTCAGGATGTCCTTTTCGCTGTGGATATAGGCAAAGGGGTTATAGTGCATGGACTTTTTGAAGTTAATGGTATTGAGGATACGGATGCGATAGCCAAAGTGCTGGAGCATCCTGCCGCATTCGACTACCACGCTGCCTTTCGGGTCTGTCACGACAAAGCTGACCGGATAATCCTTGGATACGCACTGCATGAGGTTGGGCTTGAGCCAGAAGCGGGTTTTACCGGAGCCTGAGCCGCCTACAATCAGCACATTCTTGTTCCGTGCGGTCTTAGGGTCTTTGGGACGGTTATTCATGGTCAGGCTTTCCGTTTTGGTCAGGATGATGTTGTTTGCGAACACCGGGTCTACAAAGGGTTGGATGTCATCCGCTTTGCCCCACCGCGCTGAACCATATTCCATGTTTTTGCGAAACTTACGGGCATTTTTCCCTTTGACATGAACAATGATACGAACCAACAGCCCCAATGCGCAGCCCACTGTTAGGTCAATTGGATGGAAGCTGGGTAGGGGTGACTGAAAGGACAGGCCTAATCCTTGAGTGAATCCGGCAATCTTTTGGGCAAAGTCTGCGCCTGTCGTCAAGCGCCAGCCTGCGGACAGTTTGGTGGCTAATAGTGCCATCAAGACATAGGGCAGGTTGAGGATAATAGCTTTCTTGAGTTTTCTGCTGTTCATCGTTGGGGTTCCTTATGCCGGGTCTTATCCGCGACAGGCCGCTTGATCATCTCCCGGAACTGAGTGAGCTTCGTGCGCACGGATGGACGCTCCTTTTTGCGCAAGGTCTTAGCGGTAAACTCCTTGAAAGCTGCTGTCAGGGCATCCGCATCCCTGGCTTTGAAGAACACCAGGTACTTAGGGGGTGACACGCTGCGGTCTTTTTTTACCGCATAGTCCACGCCATACTTCCGGGCAACCCGGTCAAAGGACTTGATGTTCTTCTCTGTCACCTCAATGTTGGATACGCCCTGGTTTTGGCCAATCAGTTGTTTGACCGTTTGCTTGCCCTGGGGAACGATATCCGGTGCCTGCCCGATACCCAGCCGCTTGTTTTTGCGATAGGCCAAGTATTTGCTGATGGCGTTTTTCAGAGCCTGTGCTGTCAGTTTACTGGTACGAATGGCCAGAGAGACTGACCTGTGTTCAATGTCCTCCTGCAAGAACTCCACCTCCTTTCATAGTGTTTTTTAGGACGAATAAAAAACTCGTTAGAACATTTGCTCTTTGCGCTTGCCGGAGGCAAACAGGTAAATGCCGCCTATGCCCGTGATGGCAGCCAGAGAGTACAGGATGGGCAAGGTGTTATCATCCCCAGTTTTGGGCACACTGGCAGGCTTGCCGCTGACATAGCTTGTCAGAAAGTCCACCCGCTGGGGAAGTCCGCCTATGCGGATAACGCCACCGTTTTTGTCGGCAGCGCCGCTGACCTCAATCTTGTAGCCGTATCCCTTTTCACAGGGGAATTCTTCTGTCACCGTGTAGCTTTCACCAATGGTCAATCCCGTCACCGTCACGCTCCCCTGGTCTACAATGGTGGGAGTGGCTACCACCTGCGCCAGACTGTCCCTGACCACGAAGGTAAAGACTTTATTGGGATTAAAGCCTTCAGGCGCAGAGAAAGCGGAGGTGATGATAAGGCTGCCCGTAGGTTGTGGAGCAGTAGTTGCACTGACGACTGGCATACTGCTTTGCGTTGGCGGGGTATTTTCCGATGCCAGCGAAGTAAGGGTTAAACAGAGCATAGCTATCAACAACAGGATGCTAAGGAAGATGAATTGTTTCTTTTTCATGGTGAAATTCCTTTCTAAAAAAATAGGCTTGGGTATTCGCTGGAAAGCGTCTGGTGTTGGTCATGGTTAACCTGTGAAGCGTAATAATGATTTATGGTGGCAGGGGCATTGAACAGTGTGGTCAGCAGATATTGTTTGATATTGCGTATTCGGGTTACATTGTTCGCCAGACAGTTGAGCACATATTCAAGGTGCATACTGCTCAGCGACCTAAATCGCTCTTTGACCAGATAGGCAGGATACACATTGCCCGCAATTCTGAAGCTGTCTTGTTGGGAGCACAGGGTTTCCACCATGAGTTCCAGGATTTCGTTTATCTTCCCCCTGTCATCAGGCCGACCTTCGCATAACAGGTCTATTTCCAATTGAGCCTTCAGGTCTTCACGGCAGGCACTCATATCCGTATCCATCCCATCAGCCTCCTTTCGTTTTGGTCTGCTCCGTTCACGCTTGGATAGATAGGATGGGATAGGATAAGATGGGTAGTTTGTTTGATCAGTAGTTAATATATCTGTATTTATTTCTTTAGTATTTAATTGCGTTGGATTTTCCGGCGACGGATTATCCGTCATCGGTTTTCCCGTCGCCGGGTTTTCCGACAACGGATGATCCAACAACGGTGATGATTGAGGCGGTGTTTCCTGACACTCTTCAGGCGTTGGCTCTGGCGGTTGTTCCTGGGACACATCAGTTTGGGGATATTCGTGAATGATGTACTCGTTGACGCTGAACTTACCCCGTGCGTCCGTAGTCTGCCTGCGCACCACATAGCCTGCCTCTTCCAATTCCCTGACAGCGGTGCGGATAGCGTCCTTGCTCTCCTTATTGATACTGGCCAGCCCTGCAAGGGTATAGTCCCAGTCTTCCGGCAGTGAGAGCATTTGTGACAGCAATCCCTTGGCTTTGAGTGACAACGTCCTGTTTCTCAAGTGGTGATTGGACATCACGGTATAGGACTTGTTCTTCTCCACCCGAAAAACAGCCATATGTATTACCTCCTTTCAAACTGGTTTTTTATGGGGCTGCCTTAGTCCTGAACCTTCAGCACGTCCGGGCCAAACTTTGCAATAAGCAACGCATGAGCAATATGCCTTGTTGAAAAAAAGTCTGCTCGGTCAGGGGACAACAGACTGCCCAGCGGAGGCGGTTCTGGCTGCGTCAGCATGTTAAATGCCGCCACCAGCATGGTCAGTTCCGAATCGGACAGATTCTCTGTATTGGCCGCCGATTGTCGGCAATATGAGCCAGACATACAGCAGGACTTGGAGAACTGTATAAGCTTTGGTGTCGCAGACAACAAATAGACAGAAGCCAGCCGCCTGTTAGTGTCCGGCCTCCCTAGGGGTATATTACTCTCCAGCCAGCGATAGTTTGTTTGATGGCTTTCGCTATTCCACAGATTGCCGGGATAGGATTCAAGCAGCTCTGTCAGACGCCTGCAATCTATGGGACAGTTAGGGGTATCCAACAGCGAGAGCATGAGTTCCGCATAACTGACCACCCCGGCTTCTAAACGTTCCCGCAGCCAGGGACAAGTGTCTTGCTGTTGTCTGCACACTTTGTATCGGGTGCAATATTGACAGGCAACATCCTCCGGTTGAAATTTGAAGGTTAATAGAAACATGGTTAATCCTCCCAATAAATAATGATGGTAAAATGCAGGGATACCTATTGAGGGTAAATGAAAAGCAAACCCGTTAGGCTTGCTGCGTTTGGATATACGTTTTTGGCTACTTCGGCTTTTTTCAGCTATCCGATGAGAGCACCGTTTGTGTCATAAGGGATGTGGTTATCTTGAATGCTCCTGCTGTCGTTTTTTGTACCAGGTTTCGATGAGTTTCAAGATGATTTCTTCAATTCGCTTTGGGGAATAAGAACGGGGGAAGTATTTTCTGATTACTTCCCCCGATAGCATGATACGCTCTACATCCTTTTTGGTTTCCGACATGATGTTCAGCATGTTGTCCTCGTTAAGCTTGCCCTCCTGACTGAGTTTTTTAAGTCGTTGTGCCTGAGACAATGATGGAATAGCCTGTTCCGATTCAATAGTAACCATGAGGAGTTCCTGCTCCTTGGGCTTTAAGAAGGAAATTTCATAGGCGGGCGTCAATCCCATCTTCCTGTCATCCACCAGCTCTTGAAAGGCTGGGATAAGCTCTGTCAACCGAATATAGCGCTGAACCGTTCTGGCGCTTTCGGATGTACCTTCAGCTATCTTTTCGTCTGACCGTGACCTCGTGCCAACTTGGCACGAAGTTAAGTCACCACGTTCACCTTGGCGCTTGATGGCTTCCAGTTTCATCTTGTACGCTTGAGCCCGTTCGCTGGGCAGGATGTTCTCTCTTTGCAAGTTACTGTCCACCATTATGATAGTGGCTTCATTGTCGTCCAAATCACGTACTATAACAGGTATGGTTTTAAGCCCCGCTTGCTCACAAGCGTATTTCCTGCGATGCCCAGCGATGATTTCATAACCTCCTTCCTTACGAGGACGGACGATGGCTGGAACCAGTACGCCATAAGCTTTGATGCTTTCTATGGTTGCTTGCATAGATTCATCGGAACGGACTTTGAAGGGGTGGCTAGGGAACGGGTATAGTTCGGTAATTGGCACAGTTTGGACAATTGTTTCTTTCTTCTCTTTTTTTGATTCTGATACTGATTTGCTCAGATTAATGCACCTTCCTTTTGGTTGTAATGAACAAAAAGGCACAGTTGTATTTTTTACAAATGTGCCTTATATCAATGATTGCAGTATTTTGTTTCTATGTGACGATGTATTATCTATATCTGATTCTTATCGTTCAGGGTTATCCTTTTTTATTGTTGACTGCAATGTATCAGTAGTAAATTTTTCTTGATTCTTGAGGTTTCCTCTTTCCTTTTTAGATGTAAGTATACTCAAAATGCTATCCACGTTCGATTCCGTAACGGTATGTGGGTACTCCTGTTGAAATTGGACAAGCATATTCCTGGATAGATGTTCCTGTTCTTGTACCTGTTGAAACACTTCCCCATAGTTACTCGTTTCAAAGGCGTTTTGGATAAAGGTTTTGACCTCTTCATGAATACCATCCCAGCTTTGATAAAGATTAACCACTGCCTGATCCACTCTTTCCCATGAAATAGCTTGTCCTCGTTTTTCATGCTCTGCCAGAATTCCTATGATATCGGACAGGTCATTTTTATACTTCCGACCTGACTTAAGCTTCATGGCAATTAGGTATTCGGCGGATATGCTCCGCACATGAAGAACACCAGAGAATGTTTTGTAGTATTGGGAGAATTCATTGAGTTTTTCGGTATAGGAAGTAGTTCGCATAAAATCGGCATTTAGCCAGCCATTGGGCAGGTTGTACTGGTCGCCAACTTGGTTAATAGCGTCTTTCATAGAAGATGAAGCGTGAATGATGGCGTCTATATCAGTTGTCATGTCCCGAAAACCATAGTTGACCAGAATGGCTGCACCACCTACAAGGACAATTTCCGCTGTTGCACTCTTACCATTTTGTTTTCGGAATAGTTTGCCCAGCTCTTTCAAATAGGTGTCTAAATTGTCTTTATTGAATGTGTTGACTTCATCAGATGACATTACGAACCTCGCTTTCTACGATGTTGTGACGCAGAAACTCCGGGATGGACTGGGATAATGCGTCCTCTTTAATCTTTTCTTCTCCGCTTACCATGACCATGGCAAGCACGCTGGCGGGATAGAGCGTTTCCTCTAGTTTTACACTGCGCAATGCTTCGTACTTTGTGCAGAGAGGTACATCGTTTTCCCGGCTTATATAATCAAGCATCGCAAGTAAGTAGAGGCTCTCAGGATACCATTTACGTCGATATAGTTTGCCGATATCATCTTTCTGAAGGGTTTTAATGATGAAGTCGATGTCCCCTAATTCTTTCAACCTGTGGCAAATATTGCTTTTGTAAAGTTCAAAGTTGGCTCGCTCCCGTAAGTAAGGCGCTAAAAGTTCTTCCATGCTTAAGCCAAGTTCTTTTGATAGCCTATACACTGTTTCCGCTGTGCACTTATCCAGACTTGTTCTTCCATGGTAGATGTCATTTACAGTGGTATAGGGAACACCACTGTTTTTAGATAACTTATACAGCGTCATTTTTTTACTTTCAAGTAGTTCCGGAATCATCATTTCAAGCACCTCCTATCACATGTATTATATCGGCATACCGATATGTTGTCAATGTGTTGAAGCTGCCTAAATTGTGTCCTCATTTGGTGATGGCTCTATTTTTTAAAGCAAAGTGTTTTAAGTGTTAAAAAACACCTGTTTTTAATGTAAATACTGCCTGCTGAGAGTCGCAAACCTATTGATAATACTAACTTTTCTGAAAAAGTCCTATAAGAACACTCGTACCAACAATTTTAAGGAATTGAAAGCCCTTTGATATCAATGATTTCAAGGGGTTTTAGTTTTGAAAAGCACAGATAAGCACTCTTCGGTTCAGTGCGTAACTAACACATAACTAACACACAACTAACGGGTAACTAACATGCTTTGAATTAGGTTTACAGCTTTAATCAATTCGTGTTTTTTAATAGGGGGATGTATTTGGGTGTTCGTCCCATCATACCCCTTGAGCTGAGCAACAAGGCTTGATATAATCTAAGCATATAAGCTTTACCGCTTAGGAAAGGAAATGCTATGGCTTCACTAAAACCATATGATAGAAAGCTGGATTATAGCTATGCGCCGGGGTTGTTTACGACTATTGAGGCGCTTAATAATAGACCGGAGTGCGTAAGGCGTGTGCTTGTATCAACAAAGATTGAGGATTCTGCGCTTCAAACGCTTATTCCGTTATGCAAAGAAAAAGGCGTACGCATGGAGCAGGCGGATAAGGCTTTAAGCCGCATATCCCGCAAGGAAAATTGCTTCGCTGCCGCTGTATTTGATAAGCAGCAAATAAGCCTGAGTAAAAGCGAAAATCACATAGTGCTTCACAATATACAGGATAAGGGAAACTTAGGCACTATACTTAGAACGGCGCTTGGCTTTAATTATACAGATATAGCTATTATACGCCCCGCGGCTGATTCTTTCGACCCAAAGGTTGTACGCGCTAGCATGGGGGCGTATTTTTCACTTAGATTAAAAGAATATGATAGCTTTTCCGAATATCAAAATGAATTTAGATTAAGACAGTTTTTCCCTTTTATTCTGTCAGGTAAACTAAGCCCCGAAGAGGCGAAAGAAACCGCAAAAAAGCCTCACTCCCTTATATTCGGCAATGAAGCAAGCGGATTACCCAAAGAATTTGAAAACATAGGTCTTGGCGTTAGAATACCTCAAAGCGACAGGGTAGATTCCCTTAACCTTGCGATTGCTTCGTCAATTGCTATGTATGTTTTTAGCCGCTAAACAAGCGGTTTTTTACTTGGAGTGCCTGCACGCCTTGGATATTTATTCGGGCTGGGTTTTATTTTTAGTATTGCTTGAACATTATGCTCAAGCCCATCTAAAGGTATTTTATATAGACCATCGGGCGTAGAGTAAAGTATTTCCAAAGCGGATAATGAATCTAGCATCTCATTAAAAATTTGCGGTCCTTTCCAGCAGAGCGCTCTGCCGCCTGTTTTTACAAAGGGTATCATATACTCAAGCAGTACATTCATGGGAGCAAGCGCACGGCTTACGGCAATATCAAAGCTCTCCCGCAAAGCCCCTCTTGCAGCGTCTTCAGCACGCATATGTATCACCTGTACATTTTTTATGCAGAGCTCATTAACCGCATATTGCAAAAAGCTGCAGCGCTTTTTAAGCGAGTCGAGTAGACAAAACTGCATATCGCTTCTTATTATTGCAAGCGGCATACCGGGGAAACCCGCCCCGGTGCCTACATCTATACAGCTTGAGCCTTTTAAAAATAAATCTTTGTTTGCTAAGGGGAGTATAGAATCCGCATAGTGCATTATATGCATATCCTCAGGCTTAATATTTGTTAAATCCGTTTTTTTGTTTGCTTCAAGCAGCATTTCATTGAATGCTTCAAGCTTTGCATATGTTGAGCTATCTAATATAATGCCGTTTTTCTCTAGTATAGGCTTTAGCTTTTCTATCATTGTTTAACTTTCTCGCTGAGCAATAGCAGGGTAAAAACCGCTTTTTCAAGCGAGCCTTCCTCCGGTATTTCTCCTGATTTAACGCCGTATTCCGTTTCGATTAGTATTTCATATGCGCGCTTTAATTGAGAAACGGTATAAGGCTTTATTGTAGCAGCTAATTTATTTACAACAAATGGAGGTACGGATAGTATGCTTGCTATTTCAGAATAGCTAGTGCGGGATTTTAACAGTATCGCGCAGAATAACATCTGCCTATACTGCCTCTGAAGCAGCGATAGCAGCAACATTCGAGGTTCTCCCTCTGATATTAAATTATTCATTATACTTATCGCACGTGCGGATTTACCGCCGGAAACAGCATCGGATAAATCAAACACCTTGTATTCCCGCGTTTTTGTGCATATATTATCAATATCCTCTGTGCTTATTACTTCATTTTCACCTGATATTGCGGCGACTTTCGCGATTTCGTTTGATAATACCAGCATATTCTGCCCGCATGAAAAAATCATATAATCCGCGGTAGCTCTATCTATCTTTTTGTTATATTTACTAAGTTCTTTAGCTATCCATTTAATAAGGGCGCTTCCTGTCATAGTGTTGAACAACACCTGACCGCCCGCTTTTTTTATCGCTCTTGGTATTTTTCTGTTGCCGCTTGATTTACCTCGTGCAAAGAACACAAGCACGGTATGTTTAGGGATTTTTTTTAGATAATCAGCTAAATTATCCTGCTGCTGAGGGGTTTTGCTTCTGCCAGCGCTATCCTGTATAAAACGGCTTTCCCTAACTATTACAAGCCTACTATCCGCCATAAGGGGTATGGTTTCGCATACGGATATAATTTCCTTATCATCAGGGTCTATAAGCGTGCTTAAGTTAAGTTCGCCCATTGGCGGCATAATAAGCTTTTGCTTAAGCTGAGATAGGGCGCTTTCCTTTAAGTATTCTTCCTCGCCTTCAAATAAATAGCAATTGCTTAAACTATCTTTTTTAAGTATTTCAAAAAAATCTGCTGCGTTCATCTTTTCCAGTCCTTTATGTTTATCTCTCCGTCCTTACAGTGTATAAGTATAGCTCCGTTTTCATAGGTGGTTAAAAGTGTACGGTTTAATTTCTCCGTCGTTTGCATAATATTATCAAGCTGATGTTCCTTTGTTTCAGATACGCTTACAAGTATATATTCGGGAGATACTTTTGATAAAAACTCCTCCTGTGTTGCGCTTTTTGAGCCATGGTGTGAGCTTTTTAGTATATCCGCAGGTAGGGCTGCGTTCATCTCGTATTTCTTGCCTAGGTCTCCGCAGGTTAGCAGGTTTACGCCGTCCAAATCAAAATGTAATGCGAGCGAACGGTCATTTACGGATAGGTTTTTAGGCATACTATCCTTATCTGGCCATAGTACATTTAATTTTACCCTTCCGCGGCTTAATATATCTCCCTTGTTAAGCCTAAGTATGGGTATGCCCGCTTCTTTAGCTTTAAGCAGTGGTTCCGGAATACGCTTGAAATTAGGCGCGTTTTCAGCGTCGTGTGATACATATATTTTAGCTATAGGCACTTCATTTGACAATAGCTCCTTAAGCCCGCCTACATGGTCCATATGCAGGTGGGATATAAATAGCGCATCAATATTCCGTCCGCGGCTTAGTATATAGCTTGATAAATCTCCTCCGTTTTTACCTGCGTCTATAACATATGTGTATTTGCCGTCTTCTATTACCGCGCTATCCGCATTGCCTACGCTAAGCTGTAAATAGCGCACGCTGCTATCATAGCCAACTAAAATATTTACCGCCGTAAATATTACTGATAATGCGATAATTCCAAACTTTTGCCTTTTATTAAAAATAACATAACGGCTTAATAGCAATAATATTATATAACAAACAATGCTTATATACCAAGGAATAGCTGGAAGCCTTATGCTTGCGTATGGGAGCATTGCTACTTTTTCAGCAGCCAATTCAAAAATATTTGCGAACAGCTTAACAGGTGGTACTACAAGCGCCTTTACTATACCTATTGAAATAAATGATGCTGCAAAAGAAAAAAGGTATGCAGGCATAAGTATACCTACAGCCCATATTGCGATGGGGCTAAAAATTAATGCGCTAAGAGGGGCGTAATGGAATGTGTTTGCAAGCACAGGCAATGTAAATAGGCTTGCCCCCAGCGTTGCGCCATATGCTAGTATAGACTTATTAAACGGAGTATAAGGTCTTTTATTTAATTCATACCTTAGCCTGTTACTTACAAGCATTATACCCAGTACCGCAAGAAAGCTTAGCTGAAATCCCGCGCTGAATATTTCAAAGGGCTTTAAAATAAGTATTATTAGGAAAGATAATGCTAGACTGCTTAAAGTATCTCTCCTCTTTCGCATATATTTTCCAAACATAAATACCGCAGCCATTACAGAAGCCCTAACCACAGACGATGAAAAGTCTAAAAATATGCAATAGAATAGCAAAAAGAATAGTATCAAAATATTGCTTAGCTTTTTATTAATTTTAAGCTTTGAAAAAAACGCATCTATAACATATACAAGCAATGAAATATGCAAACCGCTTATGGCAAGCACATGCGATATACCCGCCAATTGGAATGATTTTTTTGTATCCGTCTCTAATTGACTTCTATCGCCAAGAAGAAGCGCGTTTGGAAGCGCGGAACTATTTCCAAACAAATCATTCATTATTATTACTGCGTTGTTTTTTATTCGCAGGAGTGGGTTTTTTGCTTCGAGCTGTCTATAAGGGATAAGTTCAAGTTCCTTAGCTCCGCTTATGCCTATACTTGTACCCCTTTGAAGTAAAAATAGCCTAAAATCAAAGCCGTAGGGGTTTTGTGCGGGGGAAGGGTAGTACATATTACCGTAAAATGAAACCTTCTGCCCGTCTAAGGGCAGTATACGGCTGTCGCCCTTGTTAAAATAATATGTCCAGTAGGCTTTAGGGTGAGTATGCTTATTTCCGCTTTCGTCTGTAAGCGTAATTTTAGATAGATATAGCTGCGCCTTAGGCTCGCTTTCTCTTATCTTGCCTTTGCCATGTACAGTTGCTTCAACAAACATCTTGCCCTTTGGCGGTAGTGCGGGATTATTGGCATATGACATCCTTGCAATGCCAAGTAAAAGCGAAAGTATGCATACGCAATATATAGCTGTTTTGCCTTTTTTTGATAGTACTATGGCTAAAATGAGAAGTAAAAAGCTCAATAAAAGCAAAACCGCAAGGGGAGCGGAATCCCATGCATAGCCTATACATATACCTACGCCGAAGAAAAGGGCAACGCTTACAAGTTTTCTTTGCTTAAAAAAATTATAGTCGCCCATAATACTATAAAAAAGAGGCTGTTTTTTTGCCTGATGTAATATAGATATTATAAAGGAGCGCTTTTGTCATCTTATAAGGTATAAACTACTGCTTATTTCAGGGTCTGCAACGCTTATTGCTACATCCTTGCCAACTACAACGCCTTTGCTTTCAAGCACATCGCTTACGGTGCTAAGCGCAAGCTCGGGCGTGTTATTTTGTTGACTTAAATGACCCAGCATTACATTTTTTACGCCGGTTTCAAGTAAATCCATAAGACACAAAGCACAGGCTTCATTGCTTAAATGCCCTTTTCTGCCTGATATGCGCTTTTTAAGAATTGCCGGATAACGGCTGTTGTTTTCAAGAAGCGTAGGGTCATGGTTGCTTTCAAACAGCAAAAAATCGCTCCCTGATAGGCGGGATTTTACTCTCTTGCAGGCGTGCCCCAAATCCGTAGCAACCGAAACGGAGCGCGCGTTATAATAAAGGCGGTATGCCACTGGTTCATTCGCGTCATGCGATATGGCAAAAGGGCTAACCGCTATATCGTCTATATAAAAATCATCGTCCGCTGAGATTACGCGTATTTGGTGCTTTTCAATTTTGCCTACCTTGTCATACATAGCTTCCCATGTGCCATGGGTTGCGTATATGGGTATATTGTATTTTCTTGCCAGCACGCCAACCCCTTGTATATGGTCAGTGTGCTCATGCGTTACTAAAATGCCGTTAAGCTCTTCTGCAGGAATGCCTAAATTACAAAGCCTTTCAGTAATGCGCTTTGCAGATGTGCCTGCATCTACAAGCAGCCTTGTATTTCCTCCCGCAACATAGGTACAATTTCCGGTAGACCCGCTAACCAGTGAACAAAGTGAAAGATCCATAATTTCTCCTAGTAATTAAATACTATGGTATTATATACTTTGTTGGATGTTCATTCAAGTTAGTTATATTAGTAAAGGATAAACTTACTTAAGCGACACTTTTCTATTTCTTTCTATACTGATTTGGACTACAACCCATGACTTGTTTAAATTGTCGACAGAAATGTGAGATATTACTATAACCACATTGTTCTGCAACATCTTTAATGGGTAATTGATCAATTAAAAGAATACAAGCTCGTTCAATGCGCATATTAATTAGATCACGATTAGGAGTGATGCCAAAATATTTTTTATAAACCTGATATAGATAAGATTCACTTATAAACACATGGTTTGCCATTGCAGCGATATTCCAATCCAATTTAGGATTTTCAAACATATTTTGTCGAAGTTCGCGTAAACGAATAATCAAATCATAACCGATGTTACAAGTGCTGTTTTGGAAGTTAGCTTGCATGGCAAGTCTGAGGACAAACTCTTTAATTTTAATTTTTAAATATTCATCTCGATATGGATCAAGACTATGATAACAAAGTTGAATTTGTCTGAAGATTTGTGAGAATTCGTTGGGGTAGTGAGGTATATATAGTGTGTTTTTTGTGATGTTGTAATGAGTTAGCAAATTACTGAAATCTTTACCTTCAATATGTATCCAATGATGAATGAGCTCTTCTTTACAATAATAGGAATGTTTTTTGTTAGGTTCTAATACTATTATTGAGCCGCATTTTGCATGCTTAGTATGCCCTTCAATTATGAGATCTAGGTTGGTTAAATATTGCGCTATGATATAAAAAGGAACTCCTTCATTCCGAACGAGCTTTGTGCCTTTTCGAACCAACCAATTGTATTGTGCTTCGAGAATGTTCATATATTCACCACCATAACATGATTATTATAAACAGATATTATAGTATATGTCAATTTTTAAAGATTAAATGTTATTGGATTTTTCTAAGATAATTGTTATAATACAAGTAATAACATTGAACATTCTAGATAAAAGGTGGTTTGTTTGATGAACCAGTGCAACATCGTATAATAATAAAGAACGATTTTATGTTGTTGTTCCAGTTATAACGAATGGGTAGAATGTAAAAGTGTTATCTGGGTAAGCATTGTAAAAATGTCACTACACTCTAATCAAGAAAGGAGAATTTATTATCATGAAAAAAACTCTTGTAATGTTAACTGTTTTTGCTTTGCTAGTTTCTATGACCGTTTTGTGCGGTTTTGCAGAAGCACCTGTTGAGGTTGAATTATGGACATTGTTTACTGGTCCTGACGGTGTGACAATGAGTAGTATTGTAGATAAATACAATACATCTCAGGGAAAATATAAAGTCAATCATATTGCAATCGACAGAGAAAATCTCTACACTAAATTGGCATTAGCTATGACAACACCAGACGATTTGCCAGATTTCTTTGTAACCTATTCCTATGACTCTGCTCGCTTTGACAAACTTGGTTATATTAAACCTATGGAAGAAATACTCGAAAAATATGAGGAGTTTGATTTTGCAATTGATAAATATCATGATGCTTGTGCTAATTTAAACTATGCAAATGGTAAACGTATGTCAGTGTCGCTTGATTTCCCGACTTGGGGTATGTATGTAAACAACACTTTAGCAGAAAAATATTGTCCAAATGTTTTGGAAGATAAAATTCTTACGTGGGACGAAATAAAAACCGTAGGTGCAAAACTGCAGGCTGACGGAATTGAAGACATAAAGGTACTTGGTGGTGGATGGGCTCGTAATGACCTGTTAGCTACTTATATAAATTTTGCACCAACTTATGTTGCAGATGATGGCGAGACTCTCGCGTTAGATAAAGACGCTGTTGAAAAAATGATTGATTTATGGAAGGAATGCTACGATGCTGGCTATCTTTGGGAAGAGGGCGATGATGTGTATGCCATGTTTGCCTGTGATGAGTTGATTTTTTTCACCAATGGTACTTGGTCCCTTAACGCAATTGACGAGTATGGTTTAGATTATTCTTTTATTGCAAGTCCACAGTTAAATGCAGATGTTGAACCTGTTCTATTTGGTGCTTCCCATGCATTTATGGTTGTCAATAAAGAAACATCTGATGATGAGGCAAAAGCTATGGCTTCGTTTATGCATTATTTCTATGAAAATTCTATTGAATGGGCGAGGGCAGGGTCTATTGTTGCTTCTAAAATAACAGCAATGAGTGATGAATATCAAGCAATGCCACAAGCATTTGTGAGCAATAATTATAGCATTTCCAATCCGAATTACGTATATTCTCAGACCCTATTCGATGTTTTGGATGGCTTAGGATGGGATGGGGTTTACGGGAACATTTCTTCTGCTGACTTTGCAGATACCTGGGAAAAACAAACAATTGAAAAAGTTTCAGCACAGCAATAGTCACATAATAATATCTGTGTAAACATGAAAAACGGGCAGGATTATTTATTTATTATCCTGCTCCGTTTTTATCAAAATAAAGGCGGAAAGAGGAAATGAGAAAAACGAAATGGAAATGTTCAACGTTTTATGCGTGGTGGGTTCCTATATTATTCTTGCTACCACATTTGATTGCTTTTTGTTGCTTCAATTTGGTGCCAATTTTGACCGGTATTTATGCATCATTCACTAAATGGACGCTGGGGAAAACACCGGAATGGGTGGGACTAAACAACTATGTTCAGATGTTCTTTAATAAAGATTCAATATACTATTGGCAACTTCGTTGGGGTATGGAAAGTACAATAAAATTTGTGATTTTATGTGTGCCATTTAAAATACTGATTCCATTAATATTGGCGCTGTTTTTGAGCAGTAAATGTAGGGGTCATAAAACCCTTCAAACTTTTTACTATCTGCCGTCTCTATTATCATTATCCGTTGTTATGGTGTCGTGGAGATATATGTTTGCTCCTTCTGGAGGAATAGTAAATACCTTGCTAAGTTTGGGAAAGCTAAATTGGATAAGTGTATCTCCATACAACTGGGTTGCTTTGATAATTATCACGGTATGGTGGGGGTGCGGAAGCAATTTGGTAATATATCAATCCGCATTGGAAGGTGTTAGTCAAGAAATATTGGAAGCAGCAGAAATGGATGGTGCAAATGCTATACAAAAATTTATAAATGTAACGCTTCCTTCGATAAGCTTTCCACTGCAATATACAATAGTAACAAGTGTGATTGCGGAGTTTGGTATTTGGGGTCAGCCGGATATGTTCAACAAAGGTGGTCCAACTATTGAGGTGATTAACGGTGTAAATCATCAGTCAAATAAGATGATTATGCAATATATTGCTGAGAGCGGATTTGGCAGTTCGGGCGTTAATGCAGGAATAGCATCTGCAATGGCCTTGATTTTAGGTGCAACAATTTTTATCGTATCAATAATACAATTTAGAATCATGCGTAGAAGCGACATTTAAATGAGGAGAATACTAAAAATTGCTGTATAAAATATCTCTTAAAAAAACAAAAAAATATCTTCGCAAAAACTGGAAGAAAGACTTATTATCTCTTTGTTTGTTTGCTTTAGCAGTTATTTGGTTGTGTCCGCTCTTTTTTGGGTTCACTGCTTCTTTCAAAAGTAATGTAGAAATGAAGAGGTTTACTAAACTCCAAAACATTTTTCCAATAGATTGGACAACATATAATTATGAGTTTGCATTAAACAATCCTGCGACCCCGTTGGGGCGTATGGCTAATAATTCTTTTATTGTTTCAGTTTGTACCGTGCTACTAGTTTTAGTAATATCAACGACATCAGCGTATGCATATGAACGTTTAGATTTTCCACATAAAGAAAAGCTTTTTTGGCTTCTGTTTGGTTTGAGTATGATTCCTGGTGTTGTCAGTCTTGTTTCGCAATATTTTTTGTATGATAAACTTGGGTGGACAAATAAACTAATTAGTCTAATAACACCTAATATTGCAAGTGTATTTAATATTTATTTACTTCGTAATTTTATGCATGGAATTCCAAAGGATTTAGACGAGTCAGCCAGAATTGATGGGGCTAACGATTTTATGATATATACAAATATTATTTTACCTTGCATACGTCCGGCAATGATGGTTGTAGTATTATTTACGTTTACGAGTTCTTGGAATGATGTAATGTGGCCTTCTTTGGCAATTACTTCTCCGGAAAAACAAACTATAACCGCTGGGATTCGCCTGTTAAATGACTCATATGGTGGGTATTATGAGCGTGTTCTGGCTGCATGTATGTTAGCTATGATACCAACTCTGATTGTATACATATTTGCACGAAGATATTTTATGCAGGGGTTACATTTGGGTTCTGCAATAAAAGGATAATAACAAAGGGAGAAAATATATGGCCTTAATACATGTAAATAGTTATTCGAAAACATTACGTCAGCATATTTCACTTGATGTTTTACTTCCACAAGAGTTAGAAAACGATGATTATCCGCGCAACCATAAGTGGCCAGCGTTATATTTGTTACATGGACTTTCTGACGATCATACTGCTTGGCAGCGTTGGAGTGCGTTAGAACGTAAGATTTGGGGAATGCCCTTAGCTGTTATTATGCCTACTACGTTGCGTGGGTTTTATACAGATATGAAGTATGGACCTAAATATTTTACGTTTATAAGTGAAGAGTTGCCTGTTCTCTGTGAAAAATTATTCCATATCTCTTCAAGGCGTGAAGATCGCTTTGCTGCAGGCTTATCAATGGGCGGTTATGGTGCGTTTAAATTAGGTTTATTGTGCCCAGATCGTTTTTCAGCGGTAGCCAGTATGTCTGGAGCGTTGGATGTTGCTTGTAGCACAGATGTCGCATATGACTATCCAACCATTCTTCCTGAGTATCACTTAGTTTTTGGTACACATGAAGAGGTGAAAAAAAGCAAAAATGATCTGTTTTATGTAGCGCAAAGGTGCATTGATAATGGGTATAAAACGCCCAAAATGTATCAATGTTGCGGTATAGGTGATGAGCTTTATGTAGAAAACAAACTATTTTTTGAACGTTTTGGGAAGGAGTTGAATATTGAATTTGATGAGGGACCAGGCGAACACGATTGGAAGTATTGGGACGAAAAGCTTGAGGATGTATTAAATTGGCTTCCGCTAAGACAAAAAACAATGCCCAAAAATCCCAGACCGCTTTTATAGTTTTCCCATATGCATTTTTTATATGCGTGAGTTTAGTTATTAAAATTGCGGCTTACTATTTAGACAAGTAGATTACTTATTTTCCTCATCATCACTATCTGAGTAGAAATCCTCATCGGATATGCCTAGCTCTTCTTTTTCTTCCTTTATGCGGCGGCTTTCTTCTTCTGTTATTTTACGTAGTTTTTTAACAAGCGCGCTTATTTCGTCCTTCTGGCGTGATAGTTCCTTAATTATGCCTTGGTATTCTTCCTTTTTATCTGTGGGCATATCGTCAAGCGCTTCTTCGGCATTGTTTAAAGAATCCATTATATCGTGCTTAATATCATTAAGCTGCTCCTGCGGGTCGTCTGTGTCTATTTCATCTATTATGCTTTTAATCTTATCTATGGCATCGCTGCTTAGGCTTACTGCCTGCTTTGCCACGCTTTCGCTTACTTCCTTTACCTTTTTTACAGCTATTTCGCCTTTTTCAGCTAGTCTATCTATATTTTCCTTTGTGGCAACATTTCGAGCAGCTTCGGCAATATTATCAGCAACATCTGCGACGCCGCCAATCGCGGCATACGCAATGCGCTTCAGCCTATCTTCAAAGCCGTTTTGCTCTTCGTTTTCTGGGGTTTGCTCATTGGTTTCGTCTTCAATAGGGTTTTTATCTTCTAACATAATGACCTCCTCAAATTATTTAGTATAGAACAATACTATTATAACAAAAGTATATAATATAATGCCAGTGTTTGAAAATACTGTGGATAAATCTTGCGATGAGAATATGCGCGCATTGCCATCAATTGATATTTTCTTGCGGTTTTTAATTAGTAGTACAATCCCCGTTATAGCAAATGCAAACATTATTAGCACATATATAGACAGCATGTTTGAAGGCAACATATTGCTAAATACGCTGCCAAAGAAGTTTGCCAGCGAGTGAAACAGTATAGGCAGCAAGGGATTTCCGCTTTTTATGTATACATAGCCCCAAACATAAGCGCATAGGAATGTATTTATACAGCTTAAAAAGCCAAGTTTAAGGGATAAAATATGCGGCAGGGCGAACATATACGAAAAGGCAAGCAGAAATACGCCTTCGCCAAGGTTTGACAGCCTCATTCCGGGGAATATGCGGAAAAACAGCTCTTCAACTATTGGGTTGAATATAAGCAGAGAAAAAACCATATACGCCATATTATCCTTATTTGCAAGTATATTAGTCTGCTCATCTACTTTTATAAAGCCTATTGTGGATAGTACGCTGGTAAATATTATCATAATCGCCATTCCGGTAAAATTAAGGAAAAAAGCTGTGATATACGCGCTTTTTGAAAGGTTTTTCTTGGGCAGCGGTTTTATAGGTATATCTTTAACGCAAAAATGCACCGCAAGCCCGCCTATTCCCCAAAGTACAAATAGAGATATAATATTTACTATATTTTGATTTATATTTAGCAATTCAAGAATATACCTTTTATATAACTCACTTATTAAGAACATAAGCGAAAAACCTACTGCAAAGCAGTTAAGCGCACCGTTAGCTATGGTATTGTTTCTCATGAGAACACCTCCATTATAGAGATTATAGGAGTATAAAGGCTACGCTTCAAGGTGAAATAGGTAAAATTATTGTAAAAAATATATGTGGTTGCCTTTAGGCTTATCAAGTGATAAAATTTCGGCAAGTTCACTATTGGAGGTAATATGGCATCTATTGCAAGCAGCTTGGTTAGAGGGCAGATTACACTGCTAAACCCTTTGTTACAACTATTGGATACGGAAAAAACCCGCAAGCTTCAGGAGGCTCTTGGGCGTTTGCATCAGCGCGTGCTTAAAAACAAGGTAAGCTTCATAGATGTGCCTAAAATAAGCGCTTCTTGGGCGAAACCTGATGATAGCGAAAGCGACACATGTATAGTATATCTGCATGGCGGCTCTTATATAGCCGGAGGAGAGGATTATTCCAAGGGTTTTGGCGGTATACTAGCAAGCGAGCTTGTAAGCAATGTATTGTGCCTTAACTACCGCTTGGCTCCTGAAAACCCTTTTCCAGCGGCTCTAGAAGATGCTGTAGAAGCATATAAATATGCGCTAAAAATCTTTCCTGCCAAAAAAATAGCAATAATTGGCGAATCCGCAGGCGGAGGGCTAAGCTTTTCGTTGCTAATTAAAATAAAGGAGCTGGGGCTTGCTATGCCTAGCTGCATTATTACTATATCCCCTTGGTGCGACCTTACAATGGAATACGCAACTGAAAACGACTGCAAGAAGGATCCTGTACTCAGCTGCGAGGGATTGCTTTATTCAGCCAAACTTTATGCGGGGGATACAGAGCTTGATAATCCCTTTGTTTCACCACTATACGGAGATTTATCCTCAATGCCCGATAGCCTTATTTTTGTGGGCACTGATGAGGTATTGCTGCATGACAGCATTAGAATGCACGATAAACTTATCCAACATGGTAATAAAAGCAAGCTTCATGTAGAGGACGATATGTGGCATGTATATGTATTATATGGTCTGCCGGAAAGCAGGAAGGCTATAGAAAAAATGCAGGAATTTTTTATGGAGCATACGGTTGAGTAAGCGTTCTTATCCACAATGGATTGCACTTGACAATGCAGCTAAGATATACCCTGCAGCAAGGTCTAGCTCGTGGACGGCTGTGTTCAGGCTATCCGTCAACTTAAAAGAAAAAATAAAGCCTATTATTTTACAGGTGGCGCTTGATAATACTTTAGAGCGCATACCTTTTTTTGGTTATCGCATAAGGAGAGGCCTTTTCTGGTATTATATGGACAGCCAGAAGAGAAAGCCACAGGTTCAAGAGGATGTACAAAACCCCTGCAGCAGAATGCTAAGGCGCAGTGAAGGTCATTTCCTTATGAGGCTGCGCTATTATGAAAACCGCATCGCTCTAGAAGTATTCCATAGCCTTACTGATGGCATGGGTGCGCTTACATTTTTGATGACGCTTGTTGCGGAATATATTCGTCTAACAACGGGAGAGCACATAGAAAGTGGCGGAATGGTGCTTGATATAGATGAAGAACCTCAAAAAGAAGAATGGGAGGACAGCTTTTCTGTATACGCGCGCGAAGGACGACGGGGGAGAGCTGAGGAAAAGGCCTATCACCCAAAAGGAACGCCGCTGTTTCCGGGACATTTAGGGCTTATAAGCGGCATAGTGGATTCTGGTTCGCTAAAAAAGCTTGCTAATTCATATGGAGCAGGTATAAATATATTTCTATGCGCAGTACTGCTTGATGCTATTAGGAGCGTACAGAGCAAGGAAAAGAGCAAAAGGCGCAGAAAAGTGCCTGCTAAAATATCCATTCCTCAGAATCTAAGGCGTTACTACCCAAGTAAAAGCCTTCGGAACTTCTCAAGCTATTTTAATGTTTCATTAAATTCAACTTATGGGGAGTATAGCTTTGATGATATTATAAAGCTGGTGCAGCATACCGCAGGTATAGAGGGCATGGAGCCTATAGTAAATGCTAGGATGTCAACCAATGTCGCTGCTGAAAACAACCGTTTTTTAAGGCTGGTGCCGCTTTTTATTAAAACTCCGGTGCTAAAGCTTATGTATTTACTGCATGGAGAGAGGTATTTTACAACCGCCATATCAAACCTTGGGGCGGTTAATATACCGAATGAGCTTAGAGCCCATATAGAGCGTATGGATTTAATACTTGGCGCTCCGCGCTCAAACACTTTTTCCTGCGGGATTATAAGCTGTAATGATTTAACCGTTATAAGCTTCTCAAGAACGGTACATGAGTGTGATGTTGAAAAGGCTTTCTTCAGGAAGCTTGTTAAACTAGGTTTGCATGTAAAAATAGAGAGCAATAGGAGGGAATAATGCCGTATTGTGTACACTGCGGAGTTGAAACGGATGAGAAGAGCTGTCCGCTTTGCTCAACTCCTATAATAGACCCTAATATAGAAGATAATGATGATGAAAGGCGTTTTCCATATCCGGAAGCTATAGACGAGCTTTACCAAAAGGTGGATATGAAGTACGCAAGGCGTTTGGCGCTTATTGTACTTGCTGTGCCTGTATTAGTTGTACTTGCTGTAAACCTAATATCTACGGGAAGTATAAGCTGGTCTTTATATGTGATAGGGGCGCTTATATGCCTATACACATGGTTTTTGGTGCCTGTATTCTACCGCTTTAAGCGGCCATATGCCTACCTTTTTATAGGTTTCACAAGCCTTTTACTGTATCTATATGTAATCGCTAGGATGAATAACGGTGTGGGCTGGTATTTAGGGCTGGCTTTGCCTATAATATTGGTATGCTTTATTATGGTTCAGCTTATATTGCTTGCAGTGCGCCGCCTTGAGTGGCAGCCGCTTGAAAGGGCTGCGGCGGTAGCGAGCCTTATTGCCATATCTCTAATAGCTATAGACTGGATATGCGATGCTTTTACAGGGGAAGTATTTTTAAACTGGTCAATATATGCTTTGCTTCCGCTTATGGCGCTGGCTGGGGTGTTTTTATTGCTTGAGAGGAAAAAAGAGCTCAAGGAAGAGATACGTAAACGTTTGTTTTTTTGATAGAGTTAATTTTTTTATAAAGAAAGAGGTATACTATGAAATTTAAAGACATGCAGTACTTAAGACCTGACTTTGATGATATTATAAGCCGTGGAAGAGAGCTTGTTAAAAGCGTAGCCAAGGCTGAAAGCTTTGAAAAAAGCCTTGATAGCTATATGCTTTTAGATACTTTAGAAAAGGATGTATCAACCGCTGTAGTGCTTTGCCATATACGCACATCTATAGATACTAATGATGAATTTTACAAAGCTGAGATGGATTACCTTAATGAGCAAATTCCAAGGGTGCAGGAGATTAGCAATCTAATTGCTCATGCGGTTGTTCATGGCGATTATAAAGAAGATTATAAAAACAAGTTCGGTCAGTACTTTATAGACAAGCATGAAGTAAGTCTTAGCACCTTTGCGCCTGAAATAATTGAGGACTTGGTTGAGGAAAATAAGCTTTCTACCGAGTATGGTAATCTAATGGCATCTGCAAAAATAGAATTTGAAGGCGAAACACACAACCTTTCAGGCATGGAGCCATTTATGCAGTCTACCGATAGGGAAATGCGTAAAAAAGCAAACTTCGCTATGTGGGGCTGGATAGCGGCTAAGCAAGTTGAGCTTGATGAAATATACGATAAACTTGTAAAAGTAAGGCATAATATGGCAAGAAAGCTTGGATTTGAAAACTTTATCCCCCTTGCATATGCCCGTATGGGTAGAACAGACTGGAATGCTGAAGATGCAAAAATATATAGAGAACAGATAGCAAATTCCGTTGTGCCCTTTGCACAGAAGCTATACCTTGAGCAGGCGCAGCGCCTTGGCGTTGATGATATGAAAAACTATGATTATAATCTGGAATTTTTGTCGGGTAATCCCAAGCCCTTGGGCGATGAAAAATACCTAGTAGATAAGGCTCTTAATATGTACAGCGAGCTTTCTCCCGAAACCAAAGAGTTTTTTGAAATGATGGTAAATAGGGAGCTTATGGATTTAAGCACAAAGCCGGGCAAGCGTGGCGGCGGTTTTTGTACCACTATATCAAATTACGGCGTACCCTTTATATTCAGCAATTTTAATGGAACTTCAGGCGATGTTGATGTACTTACGCATGAAGCAGGTCACGCATTTAACGGCTACATGCAAAGGGATGTAGGCCCCGAGGCGCTTTCTGACTATACAATGGAAGTTGCGGAAATACATTCTATGAGCATGGAGTTTTTCACCCACCCTTGGATGGAGGGGTTTTTTGGGGAAGACTCTGAAAAATATTATTACGCACATGTCAGTAGCGCTATAAAATTCCTACCCTATGGCGCTTCTATAGATGAGTTTCAAGAATGGGTGTATACGAACCCCGAAGCCACACCAAAGGAAAGACGAAATAAATACAGGGAAATAGAAAAGAAATACCTGCCCCACCTAGATTACGATGGTATGGAATATTTAGAAAATGGTGGCAGGTGGCAGAAACAATCCCATGTGTACAGTATGCCTTTCTACTACCTTGATTACACTATTTCACAGATTTGCGCCTTCCAGTATTTTGTATGGGATATGAAAGACCATGGTGCAGCCTGGGAAAGCTATATGAACTGCGTTAAGCGAGCGGGTTTTGTGCCGTTTAAGGAGCTTATTAAGGAATGTGGGCTTAAAAGCCCCTTTGAGGAAGGCTGTATATACAGCGTATTGCCCGGGCTTGAAAAGTTTATGGCATCATTAGATAAGAACAAAATAGTATGATGTTTGACGATATTAAGTATGTTACAGTAGAAGATATGGCGTATTGCAGGGAAGCAAGGGCAATGCGTCAGACGGCTCTGCTTAAAAAATACGAGGCTACGCTGCTTTCGTTTACTCTTAATATCCCTGGGGGAATAAAGCTTAATCCTCTTATATATAAAGCATATCGCCTTGCTAAAAGGAACATATTAAGGCGGCTTGAGTACTTTAATTTTCCAATGCTTCATATAGAGGAAAAGTATGCACACACAGGCTGTGAACTTCTTATAGCGCTGGATAGTGAAGCTGAAAAAGTAAAAAAAGCTCTATATGCTCTTGAAGAAGCTTGCGAATTTGGCAGGCTGCTTGATATAGATGTAATAAATATAGAGGGCATAAAGATATCAAGGCGGGCGCTTAACCTGCCAGAAAGAAGCTGCTTTATATGCTCATCTCCGGTTTCTGAGTGTGCCCCTCAAAGAAAGCACAGCGGTCAAGAACTTTTCGATAAAACCCAGGAGATTATAAAAAATGCTCTGCTTGATGACATAGCAGGACATGTTTCCTGTAAGGCGCAGACTGCTTTGCTGCTTGAAGCTACTACCTCTCCTAAGCCCGGTCTTGTGGATAGGCTAAACAGTGGCGCGCATAACGATATGAATTTAGATACATTCTGTATAAGCGCGGCGGCTCTTGGCAGGTATTTTTACGCATGTGCACTTGAAGGTGCAGAGGTTGAAAGCCTTGATAATGCTATGCCAAGGCTTAGAAATTTAGGTCTTATAGCTGAGGAGGAAATGTATACTGCAACATCAGGCGTGAATACCCATAAGGGGGCTATATACGGGCTTGGAATAATATCATGCGCTGCGGGTTATTTGTTTAGATTGAACGATAAAATAAATACAGACGATATATTTGAAGCATGTAAAACAATAGCCGCAAAGGAAGCAGAGAAACTGCCCGAGCTTGCAAAAGGCGAGCAGCTTACAGGCGGTATTGAGCAGTATACAAGCTATGGGCTTACAGGCGCAAGGGGAGAAGCTGCGCAGGGCTTCCCAAGCGTTAAGGATATATCTTTGCCTGCATTTAATGAGGGGCTACAAAAAGGCTATTCATATGAAAAAGCGGGGGTATATGCGCTGATACAGCTTATGGCAAATCTTTACGACAGCAATGTTATAAGGCGAAAGGGTATGGAAGCGCAAAAGCTTCTTCAAAAAAAGGCACAAAAGTTACTTGATGATGGTTTTTCACTGCAAGCTATAACAAAGCTAGATGAAGAGCTAATAAAAGAGGGCATAAGCCCAGGCGGCTGTGCTGACCTTCTTGCTTACACATACTTTGTACATTCACTAGCTAATTAGAATAAAAAAGGGACTGCCTAAAACCGGTAGCCCCTTTAAATAATATACCTATATCAGTTACCTATAGTTGCAACCATAACAGCCTTTATAGTGTGCAGGCGGTTTTCAGCTTGGTCAAACACTCGGCTGAATGGAGCACGGAATACTTCGTCTGTTACTTCCATCTCCTTAAGACCGTATTTTTCATATACCTCTTTGCCAACAGCAGTATTCAAATCGTGGAAAGAAGGCAGGCAGTGCAGGAATATAAGCTTATCATTTTCAGCCTTTTTTATAAGCTCCATATTTACCTGATAATCTTTAAGCAGCTCTATTCTCTCCTTAAACTTATCCTCCTCGCCCATGCTTACCCAAATATCAGTATATATGCAGTCTGCGTCTTTTACCGCACTAAGTTCTTCCGATACTGAAAGCCTTGCGCCTGTACCCTTCGCTATTTCCTGCATACTGTTTAGAAGTTCATCATAAGGGTGAAGCTCCTTTGGGGCTATTATAGTAAAGTCCATGCCCATTTTAGCGCTTATTACCAAAAGGGAATTGGCCACATTATTTCTCCCGTCGCCTATAAATACAAGCTTACACTCATTAAGCGGTTTGTCGGTATTTTCTTTAAGGGTCATAACATCTGCAAGGGCTTGCGTTGGGTGGTACAAATCCGTAAGCCCGTTCCATACGGGCACGCCTGAATATAGGCGTAATTCCTCTGCCGTTTTTTGGGAGTAGCCTCTAAATTCAATCCCATCATAAAAGCGCCCAAGCACCTTGGCTGTATCTTCAAGGGATTCTTTCCTGCCCATCTGACTGTTGCTAAGGAAGGTGACATTGCCACCCTCATCGTAGCAGGCGGTTTCAAATGCGCAGCGTGTGCGTGTAGAGGTCTTTTCAAATAGCAATACTATGTTCTTGCCTTTAAGAGAACTACCTATTATGCCTTTTCGCTTTTTATCCTTAAGCTTAAAGGCAAAGTCTAGTAGATAATTGATTTCTTCGGGCGTAAAGTCTCTAAGCGTTAATAAGCTGCGCCCTTTGAGGTTGATATCCATTGTTCCTCCTTTATTCTAGAGCTCTAACTAGCGGCATTGTCATGCAACGGGGACCGCCCCTGCCGCGCCCCAATTCAGAGCCCGGAATTTCTATAATATTTATGCCCTCGTCCTGTATAATAGCGTTTGTAACCGCGTTTCTATCGTAAACTATTACGGTTCCGGGGCGTATGCAAAGGGTATTACTTGCATCGTTCCACTGCTCCCTCTGTGCGGCTATTGTATCGCTGCCGCCGCAGGGGATAAGCTTTATATTATCACTTAACATATATTTTGCAAGTATCGAGTGTAGTTTACCGCTTTCTTCGTTTACTTTAATATCTCCCTTAGCCTTTGGTACAATAGAATATATTTTAAGGTTATGCAGTATTGCGGGGTGTATGGTGAAACAATCCACATCTACTTGCGTCATAACAGTGTCAAGGTGCATGAAAGCTCTAATTTTTGGTATATCAAGCGCCAATATACGCTTAAAATGACAATTCGGGTCGCTAAAAAGGTTTTTAGAAAGCAGCTCTATTGCTTCGGGCGCTGTACGCTGGGATATGCCTATTAGCAGCAGCCCATTTCCAAGGCATAAAATATCCCCGCCCTCGATAGGGTAGGGAAGGTTTAAATCATAGTAAAAAGGCACAGGCGAAGAAAAACAGCTATGGTATTTAAGTATATATTTAGTGTACAGCGTTTCGCGTTTTCTTGTGGGTGCATACATGCTGCTAAGAGAAGCGCCGTGCCCTATAGATGCCATAGGGTCTCTTGTAAAATATAGGTTAGGAATGGGGATAGTAACAAATGGACTTTCATGCCTAACTAGTTTTGCAAGCGGGCGAGAGCCAGAGGAGTTAAGCTCATCTAAGCTAATTCCTGCCATGGTTTTTATTACCATATCGTGCGTGTTTTCAAAGCTTAACAGCAGCCTGCCTATTTCTTCGCTATGGTATATGGCGCTCTGCCCTGAATGTGATATAAAATCCTCAATAAATTCTTTTTTAATTTCCTCATCCTGCGACAGGGTTTCTGTAATCAGGTCTGCAAGGTAATGAACCTTAACGCCCTCTTTTTTTAGCGCCTGCGCGAAGGCATCATGCTCTTTTTGCGCGCCTGTAACAAAGGGTATATCGTCAAAGAGCATATGTTCAAGTCTTGAAGGGGTTAGCTGTTCAAGCTCCGCTCCCGGGCGGTGTATTAGCACATGCTCAAGGCGGGATACCTCGCTGAATACGGAAATCTGCATAGTTCACCTCATGTATGGTTTATATATCGGCTTCTATTTAAGCTGAAAATATTATAGCATGTTTAAGCTTCGATTAAAAGCAAAATATGAATAAAATTATTTTTTTATGCACGATAGAGCTTTGCCGAAAAAATGCAAAATAAAAAGGCCTGAATTTATCAAGCCTTTTGTTGATTAACCCTTGTTTAAGCTACAGGTTCCTTGTTTAGTATTTCCATAAACTGTTTGCCTGTTATGGTTTCCTCTTTCATTAGGAATGCAGAGAGTTCATGCAGGCTGTCCATATTATCCCTTAAGAGCTGCCTTGCCTTTTCCTGTGCGGCGTTTATTATGGAGCGTACTTCTTTATCTACTTTTTCAGCCGTAGCCTGAGAGCAGTCCATCTGTTCTGCGCCGTCTAGGTATTTGCCGCCGCTTTGTTGGGATAGCCCCATCATGCCGAACTCATCGCTCATACCGTATTTGGTTACCATGCTGCGAGCAAGCTGCGTCATCTTCTCTATATCGTTTGACGCGCCTGTGGTGATTTCGTTAAATACAACCTCTTCCGCAGCTCTGCCGCCTGCAATTGTAGCAAGCCTTGCCAAGGCTTCGGATTTGGATATAAGGTATTTATCGCCTTCTTCAACCTGCATTGTATAGCCAAGCGCGCCTGAAGTACGCGGAACTATGGTGATTTTCTCAACCGGCGCGCTGTGGCTTTGCAGAGCTGCGACCAAGGCATGCCCTATTTCATGGTAGGCGACGATTTTCTTTTCCTCATCGCTCATAATCGCGTTTTTCTTCTGCTGGCCCGCGATTACGGTTTCAATTGATTCTTCAAGGTCTTCTTGTAATACGGCATCTCTGCCCTCTCTTACAGCCCTTAGTGCACCCTCGTTTATAATGTTTGCAAGCTGCGCTCCGGAAGCGCCGGATGTGGCTCTGGCTAGGTAGTTATAGTCTATATCGCCTGATATCTTAATATTTTTAGCGTGTACCTTTAATATGTCTATCCTGCCTTGCAGGTCGGGCAGTTCAAGCGGCACGGTTCTATCAAAGCGACCGGGACGAAGAAGAGCCGGGTCAAGTATTTCGGGTCTATTTGTTGCGGCAAGTATAATAACGCCCTTGTTAGCGCCAAAGCCGTCCATTTCGGTTAATAGCTGGTTTAGAGTTTGTTCCCTTTCATCGTTTGTGGAAAAGCTGCTGCCCCTGCTTTTGCCTATGGTGTCTATCTCATCTATGAAAACAATACAAGGCGCGTTTTTGCTCGCCTGCTCAAATAGCTCCCTTACCTTGGCGGCGCCGCGTCCTACGAACATCTCAACAAATTCAGAGCCTGATATTGAGAAAAATGGAACATTCGCTTCGCCTGCAACTGCTTTTGCAATAAGTGTTTTACCCGTTCCTGGAGGGCCTACAAGCAGCACGCCCTTGGGGCATTTTGCGCCTACCTTGGCGTATTTTTCCGGATTTTCAAGGTAGTCAACCACTTCCATTAGTGATTCCTTTGCCTCTTCCTGACCTGCAACATCTGAAAACTTTACGCTGTTTTCATCGGGTACATACTGTTTGCCGGTTTTACCTGAGCCAAACTGCATTCCAGGCATATTTCCCATGCGCTTTCTAAGGTTGCGGTTAAGGAAATAGCTCATCAAGCCTATCATTGCTATGGGCATAATCCAGCTTAAAAGGAAAGACATTATAGGGTTAGGCTCAGATGGTATTACAGAGCCGAAGGGTATGTCTTTCTCCCTTAGCGTTGGTACTAGGGTGGGGTCGTCTATTATGCCGGTTTTGCACACCTGCGTAATACCGTCTTGGGATATTATATAGTTTATTTCGCTTTGTTCAATTTGCACCATCTCAACCGTTCCTTTTTCAACTGAATCTAAAAAGAACGAGTAGCTGGTCTCCCTAACTCTGGAGCTTGATATAAGCGGCAATACTATTAGGTTTAGTATAAGCGTAATTGCCAGCATTATGCCCCAGAACTTAAGCAAGGGATTGACTGGATTTGGCATCTTTTGTTCGTTCATAACTTTCTCCTTTTATAATTTTTAAATTGTAGACATATAGTTGCAATCAATTTGTATGGGATATGCGCCGCATATTGCAATGCATAGATGCTTTAGCATTGTGGATTTTTGACACACAACCCATAAGTTGCGAATTATATGCCACACCCGATTGTAACATGTAAAACTAAAAGATTCAACACTTAAATTGAGAAAAAGGGGTATTTTACGCCTTTTTACTCAAAAAACAATTAATACATGTAAACAATAAAATCCCCTTGAGTATAAACATATAGCCTCAAGGGGGTTTTATTTTAAATTTTAGTTAATTAATACTTATCTCAGTTTAAAGCCGCACAAGATAAAACTGATTTAGGCTGAGATAAGTATAACTTGCATTGCTTGTTTTTTTACAGGTTGAACAACTTAACCAAATTCCTTTAGTATTTCCTCTACTTCTTGAGCCTCTTCCTTTGTAAAATCCCTTTCGCGCCTTATATCTAAAAGGTTTTTTACCTTTTTTGAAATTTCGGGCGTAAGTTTAAAGCGGCTTGCCACATAGTACGCAAAGCCCATTATTATTACAAAGGCTAGTACTACTAAAAAACGTATTACATTTTGGGTTGCTATAGGCTGAATCGGTATAGGCACTTCTTCTGTTGGGTGTATGAACCCCGTTGCTCCAAGCACGGCTCCAACTAGAAAGATTGATATTGCGAGGTTTACCTTGTTAATAAATGTCATAACTCCGCTGAAAGAGCCTGAAAGCCTTTGTTTAAGACTGAGTTCGCCTATATCTACAACATCGGGGAAAATAATCCAGCTCATAGTCTGTGCCCCTGCAAAGCCAAGCGCTGTAAAGGCTACAGTTATGTATAATAGTATAGGCGCGCCATCTTTTGGGAAAAGGGCAATTATTATAGCTCCCAACATGGTAAGCGGCAGACCGAAGCGGTATATTTTTGTTTTGGGCACCTTATCCACAAGTTTCATAATAAATGGGTATAGCAGCAGCTGCATGCATAGGAATGTACCTAAAAATATTGTTGAGTTTATCCCCGGCACTACATATAGTGAGTAATATATAACTACTGCGGAAACAATGTTAAGCGCAACCCCTTGGGATGAGTATATGGCTATTAGCTTTCTAAAGCTTCTAACCTTAAGTGGCTGCAAAAACACTTTGAAAGAAAAACGGATTTTTTCATCAGCATAGGGCACTCTTTCCTTGCAGAATATACCTGCGCATATATTTGGGATTGAATAATACGAACCGAAACCGAGTATAATAATAAAATAGAACTGCCATATATCTATCTTTTGATTTGTAAGGCGGCTGAACAGTATCGTAGGGGCAAGCGTGCATATAGCGGTAGATAGTAGCGAAAAAGCAAGCCTTAGTAGATTTGTCCTGTTACGCAGAGAAAAATCCCCCGTTATTTCAGTGCTGAGAGAGCTATAAGGTACGCCAATTATTGTAGATACCGTAGCGTATAAAAGGTAAGCTATGGTGGCATATACCACCCTTAGCGTATGGCTTTCAAAATTAATGGGGTACCATAAAAGTGCCATTATGGGAATAAGCAAAGCGCCGCCTAATATAAGATATGGACGGCGCCTTCCTATGCGCGTTCTGGTGTTGTCGGATATTGCTCCCATTAGCGGGTCGGATATAGCATCCCAGGTCTTTGAAATCATCATTACAGCGCCCGCCCAGGCGGGGTTTATTTTAAGTATATTAGTTAAAAAGGGTAGGTACAGTACGGACAGCAGCGCAAGCCCGCCACCCCCAAACACATCAGCAAGGGCAAAGATAAATGTTTCAAATTTTGTAATTTCGCCCTTGGCTTTGCTCGAAACGATTTTACTATTCATAAGCGCCTCCTAAGATATATTTGTTATTACAGGCTAATTTTAACTAAAAAACTGTTTAAAGACAAGCATTTTATACTCCAATGTATAGATGCAAATTCACGGTCTTTTAATAGTTTTTAATCAAGCTCAAGTTGTACTGAAAGGCTTTGTGTGTTAAACTATTGGCGCGTTGAAAGGAGAGGAAGTATGCGCATCTATGTAGATTGTCAGGGTGGCGATAATGCTCCTGAGGCACAGGTTTTGGGGGCAGTAAACGCACTTAAAGAGCATGAAAATTTGCAGCTAATATTAGCCGGAGATAGCGATAAGATATCGTCCTTAATCCCTGATGATAACACTTTAAAAGATAGAATAAGCATAGAACACTGCAGCGATTCCATATCCAACAATGAATCCCCCGCCCTTGCAATAAGGCAGAAGAAGGATTCTACTATAGTAAAGGGTATGCTTAAACTAAGGGCAGGAGAAGTAGACGGCTTTGTGTCCTCAGGCTCAACAGGTGCAGTGCTGCTTGGCGGTATGCTGCGCCTTGGCAGGATAACCGGTATAGATAGACCGGCGCTGGCTCCTCTTTTACCAAATGGAAGTGGAGAGTTTCTACTTATAGACTGTGGCGCGAATATAGACTGTAAACCCGAATATCTGCTTCAATTTGCGGCTATGGGCGCTGCTTATATGCGCACAATTAAGGGCATAAAAAGCCCAAGGGTAGGTCTTATAAACATAGGCGCGGAGGAGGAAAAGGGCAATGCGCTTGTTAAGGATGCGTATCCGCTGATAAAAAAATCCCCGCTTAATTTCGTTGGCAATGTAGAGGCGCGCGATATAACCGAAGATAAGGCGGATGTGCTTGTATGTGACGGCTTTGTAGGCAATGTAGTGCTTAAATTTATGGAGGGCGTTGCAAAAACCCTGCTCACCATAATTAAGAAAGAGCTTTTGAGCGATAGTATTTCAAAGCTTGGCGCGCTGCTATCAAAATCTGCGTATAAGCGTGTCAAAAAGCGTTTTGACTATAAAGAAATAGGCGGCGCTCCTTTACTTGGCGTGCAGGGTGCAGTAGTAAAGGCGCACGGCTCAAGCGATGAAAGAGCCTTTACAAGCGCAATAAGGCAATGCGTCAAGATGGTTGAAGGCGATATAGCCAAGACCATTGAAGATAATATAAAAAGCATTAAAGAGGTGTAATATGGTATTTGAAACTGTAAGCAACATGATAGCAAAACAACTAAAGGTAGATATATCCCGTGTAGTCCCTGAAGCTAAGCTGGTAGAAGACCTCGGCGCCGATAGCGCAAACATAATGGTACTTATTATGGACCTTGAAGATGAGTACGATATGCAGGTTGATGATAGCGCCATAACCGAGCTTCACACCGTGGGTGATGTAGTTAGCTACATAGAAAAACTGACGCAAGCTTGATAAAACAACATAGGCTATCTACGCTGCTCTTAGTGGCAGCTTTTTGTGCATGAACGAGGATAATATCAAAAATTTAGAAATAAGCTTAGGTTATACTTTTAAAAATATCGAGCTTTTGAGGACTGCGCTTACACATTCTAGCAGCGGTGAGGCAAACAATCAAAGGCTTGAATTTTTGGGTGATGCCGTGCTTGAAATATGTATAAGCAATATATTATATAAAATGACTCCACCGCTTAGCGAAGGGGAGATGACTCAATACCGCTCTCAGATAGTATCTGAAGCGGGGCTATTTGCGGTTGCAAAATATATAAAACTTGGTCAATATATCAGGATGGGCAGGTCTTTTAAAAAAATGGGCGGCGCTAAGCTTAAAAGCGTGCAGAGCGACACTTTAGAAGCGGTGCTTGCGGCTATATTTCTTGATGGGGGCATAGATTCCGCAATGGATGTGGTATCAAGGCTATTTGAAGAAACCAAAAGCCTAAGCCAAAATATACAGGATTATAAGACCATGCTTCAGGAGAGGACACAAAAGCATAGCAACACCCTGCCTGAATACACGCTTATAAATACAGAAGGACCTTCACATAAACCTAGGTTTACCTGCACAGTAAGCTATGAGGGAAAGGTGCTAGGTACAGGCACGGCGGGTTCTATAAAACAGGCGGAACAGGAAGCGGCGCAGCAGGCGCTTAGCGTAATTGAAGGTGTAATAAGTGAAGCTTAAGAGCATCGAAATATACGGCTTTAAGTCCTTCGCAGACCGCACTCTGCTTGAATTTAACCAAGGTATTACGGGCATAGTAGGGCCGAATGGCTCCGGTAAAAGCAATATTTCAGATGCCGTGCGTTGGGTACTTGGCGAGCAAAGCCCAAAAGCTCTGCGCGGCTCTAGAATGGAAGATGTAATATTCAGCGGCACTGAAAACAGAAAGGCTCTGCCTTACTGCGAGGTATCGCTTCTTTTTGATAATGAAGACGGCAGCCTCAATACGGATTTTAGCGAGGTAATGGTTACAAGGCGCGCCTATCGTAGCGGAGAGGGCGAGTATTATCTAAATAAAAACCTGTGTAGACTTAGGGATATACTTGAGCTTTTTCGCGATACCGGCATAGGCAAGGAAGGTTACTCCATAATAGGGCAGGGCAGAATAGACGATATACTTTCAGTAAAGAGCAATGAAAGGCGGCAGGTGTTTGAGGAAGCTGCGGGCATAGTAACTTACCGTGTTCGTAAGGAAGAAGCCGAGAGAAACCTGCAAAAAACGCGTGAAAACCTAGTGCGTGTGAACGATATTATTGATGAAATTTCACTTAGACTGGAACCTCTTCAAAAGCAGGCGGAGGACGCGAAAACATATCTATCAAACGCCGAAAGGCTAAAGCTGCTAGACCTTAACATATTTATAATAAGGCAGGATAGGCTTAAAACCCGCCTTAAATCTATAGAAGAGAGGATAAAAACCTACTCGGAAGCTCTTTCTTCCGCTCAGGAAAATATAAAGCTGCTAACAGAAAAACGCATACAATTAGATGAAAAACAGGAAAGCCTAGATGAAAAAGATAAGCAGCAAAGAAGGGCGCAATTACAGCTTTCAGAGGAAATACAGGAAACCACAAACGAAAGGGAAAGGCTGCAGGCAGCGTTAAATTCCCATATAAAAGAATCCGAAAGGCTTAAAAACGAAGCTATACAGCTTGAAGAAAAGCTTGCGGATATACTATCTGGTACTAAGGATACAAGCGAAAGGCAGAAGGAAAAGCAGAGCCAGCTTGATTCTTTGCAGGAAAAGCTTAATAAAGAACAGTTAGAACTTGCAATTAGAGAAGAAAAAGAAAACGAAAAACAGCTGGAGCTTGATAACCACAGGGATGAGCTTCTTAATATTGCCAATAGAGTAACTGACGCAAAAACGCTTGAAACAAGACAGCATACCATTCTATCCCAACTTGAGGAACAGCTATCGCGGCTTGAGCAGGTTCTTGTACAAAAGGCTGATTCGCTAAAAAAAGGCGAAACCGTGCTTTCTGAGATAGCGGAAAATACATCTAATGTGGCTGAACAGATTGAAAATGCCAAAAAAGATGTGGAAAAATTATTAAGCAAAAGAGAAACTGCAGAAGAAGTGCTCGAAAAGGCGATTGAATATGAGCATAAAATGGTTCAGGACATAGGGGCGCTAAGAAGTAAGCTTACACTTCTTGAAGAAATGGCGGAGGGCTATGAAGGTTATTACAATGCCGTAAAACAGGCGATTAAAATTAGCCGCAATAACCCGAATGTGCATGGAGTAGTTGCAAAACTTATAGAAGTACCCAAGGAATATGAAACAGCGATAGATATGCTGCTTGGCGGACAACTGCAGCATATAGTTACAAAGGACGAAGAAACCGCGCAGGAAATAATAGACTATCTGCGTAAAAACCGCCTTGGGCGCACTACATTTTTACCGCTTACAAGCGTAAAAGGGCGTACATTAAGTGAAAGCGAGAGAAAGCTTTTAAGTACTGAAGGCTGCCTAGGGCTTGCAAGTGAACTTATACATTATGATGATAAATACAAGGGCATAGTAGATAGCTTGCTTGGAAGATGCATAATCACTAAAGACCTTAAAAGCGCGATAGACATAATGCGAAAGGGCTCATATAGGTTTAACGCAGTAACACTAAATGGCGATGTTATGCGCGCGGGGGGCTCTATGACGGGTGGCACTTCCCAAAACCAATCTGCAAGCTTGCTTGGCAGAGAAAGGCAGAGAAAGGAACTTGCAAAATCTATAAAGCAGTTAGAAGAAGCGCTATCTTTAAAGCAAAGTGAAATTGCTAAACTAAAGGAAGAGTATGACGAAATAAGTCTTTCTTATGCAAATGCGGATAAAAAGCTCAACGAAATAAACCTACAATATGCTCTTGAAAAAGAAAAACTGCAATCGACTAAAGTGTATGTAGAAAAAGAAAGGCTATCGCTTGATGAAACAAAACAGGCTCAGGCGCAGCTGGAGCTAGCCATAGACGATATAAACAAGGACCTTGCGGATATTAAAACCAAGAGCGAAGCTGAGCAAGTAGACCAAGGAGCTATGCAGCAGAAGACTAAGGATTTACAGGAAATGCTTAAGTCAGCTAGGGAAGATGTTGCTACTCAAAGGGAAATAGTGCAGGAACTTGTCCTTAATGAGCAATCTGTACGCCATGAACTGCTTGCTCTTCAAAAAGAAGAAAAGCTAAGCCTAAGCGAGCAGGAAAGCCTTAGCAAAAGGGCAAGTGAGAATTATAAAATTTCTGATGAAGAATACAATAAGGCGGGATTAATAAAAGAAAGCCTTGTTGTATTAAACGAAAAGCTTCAAGGTTTGCAAAATAAAAACATAGAACAGCAAAGGGAATCAGACAAGCTTGAAATTGACAGGCAGCAACTATTTAAAGCCAGAAAACGCAACAGCGATGAAACTGAGCTGCTCCATAATAGAATAAACGAGGAGAATGACAAACTCCATAAAGCGGAACTTCTATATGCACGTAATGAAGATGAGAGAAATAGCCTTGCGAGCAATATACTTTCAAAATACGATATGACATATGCTCAGGCGCTTGACTATCGCTTTGAGGACAATATCCCCTTGCCATCGCTTGAAAGAGAAGCGAATGAAAAAAGGGAAATAATAAAGCATTTGGGACATATAAATGTCCATGCGGTGGAGGAATATGCCGCAACAAAAGAACGCTACGATGATATGAGCACACAAAAAGAGGATGCTGAAAAAGCTGAGCAGGATTTAACTAAGCTTATAGACCGCCTTCTAAAAGAAATGAGCGTACGCTTTGTGGGTGAATTTAAAAAGCTTGGAGAGCATTTTCAGGAGAGCTTTACTAGGCTTTTTGGAGGCGGCACAGCAGCGCTTACGCTTAGTGACCCTGAAAATCCGCTTACCTGCGATATTGAGATAAGCGCACAGCCGCCCGGCAAGCGTTTGCAGCTTATGAGCCTGTTATCGGGGGGGGAGAGGGCGCTTACTGCAATTGCAATTCTGTTTGCCATGCTCAAACTAAAGCCCACTCCATTTTGTGTGCTTGATGAAATAGAAGCGGCGCTAGACGATGCCAACATAGGACATTTTGCCGATTATCTATCTGAATTTGCTAAAACAACGCAGTTTATTGTAGTAACACACAGGAAAGGTACCATGGAATGCTGCGATTCGCTTTATGGCGTTGCCATGCAGGAAAAGGGTGTTAGTACCATGGTGTCTGTAAACCTTGAGGATTATAAGAATTAAAAGGAGGTATTTATGGCTAAAGAAGGTTTCTTTTCACGGCTTAGGCAGGGGCTTAAAAAAGCCAGAACAGGTCTTACCGACAGGGTGGACGAGTTAATAAAGCACAGCGATAAAATCGATGAGGATTTTTATGAAGAGCTTACCGATATACTTATAATGAGCGATGCGGGTGTAAAAGCATCCGAAACGCTTGTAGATGAGCTTAAAGAGCGCGTAGACAAAGAGGATATAAAAGATACGGAAAAGGCGAGGGAAGTATTCAAGGAAATACTCGTTGAGCATATGAATATATCGCGCCCTGCGCTATCTTGGCCTATGGTTATGCTTGTGGTAGGTGTAAACGGAGTGGGGAAAACAACCACCGTAGGCAAACTTGCGCTTCGTTTCAAAGAAGTTGGAAGGAGCGTAGTTCTTGCCGCTGCCGATACTTTTAGAGCCGCAGCTGATGACCAGCTTGCTATATGGGCGGAAAGGGCGGATGTGCCGCTAATAAAGCACCAGATGGGCTCAGACCCTGCGGCAGTAGTATTTGATGCCGTAAGCTCCGCTAAGGCAAGGGGAACAGACCTTGTTATAGTAGATACTGCCGGCAGATTGCACAACAAAAAGAACCTTATGGATGAACTTAGCAAAATTAGGCGGGTAATAGACAGGGAATATCCTGAAGCTACTGTGCGCTCAATGTTGGTGCTTGATGCAACTACGGGTCAAAACGGTTTAAACCAAGCTAAGGAATTTAAGCAGGCGGCTGAAATAAATGGTATTATATTAACTAAGCTTGACGGCACTGCAAAGGGTGGGGTTGCCCTTGCAATACGCAGCGAGCTTGATTTGCCCGTATGGTATATAGGCGTTGGAGAGGGTATAGACGATTTGCAAGCCTTTGACGCTAAGCAGTTTATTGACGCACTCTTCTAAAAAACCGAAGAAAAACAATAAAATGCTAAGTATTATGATGTCCGTTTGGTATACTTTTGTAAGCAGCTCACATGTTGTGTAATCTTAAATGGGGGGATAAATATGAAAGAATTAATGTTGGGCAATGAGGCGATAGCTAGAGGTGCCTATGAGGCGGGAGTTAAGCATGTTATAAGTTACCCCGGCACTCCAAGCACGGAGATAACCGAATTTGCCACCCAATATAAAGAGATTTTCTGCCAGTGGTCGGTAAACGAAAAAGTCAGCTTTGAAACCGCGTTTGGCGCAAGCCTTATGGGGGATAGAGCTATGACCTGTCTTAAGCATGTAGGGCTTAATGTGGCGGCAGACTCCCTTTTTACAGCTGCATATACGGGCGTAAATGCGGGGCTAGTTATAGTATGCGCTGATGACCCGGGCATGTATTCCAGCCAAAATGAGCAGGATTCAAGGCAGATAGCAAGGGCAGCCCATGTGCCTGTGCTTGAGCCTTCAGATGCAAATGAAGCAAAAGATATGGTGCTTAAAGCATTTGAAATATCCGAAGAATACGATACCCCTGTAATGCTCCGCATTACAACCAGACTTGCGCACCAGAGGTCTTTGGTTGAGCTTTACGATAGGCAGGAAGCTCCTGTAAAGGAATATACTAAGAACCCCGCTAAATATGTAATGATGCCCGGCATGGCGAGGAAAAGGCATGTTGTAGTAGAGGATAGGGAAAGGCGATTGTCTGAAGCTGTAAACACTTCAAGCCTTAACCGTATGGAAATAAAGGATAGCGATATAGGCATAATTGCGGCAGGCGCGGTATATGAATATGTAAAAGAAGTAATGCCAAACGCAAGCGTATTAAAGCTTGGCATAAGCTACCCTATACCAAGGGATTTAATAAAAGAATTTGCCTCTAAGGTTAAAAAGCTTTATGTAATTGAGGAGCTTGAACCCGTAATAGAAACGGAAATTTTGGCTATGGGTATAGAGGTTACGGGCAAATGCCTAACGGGTCTTCAAGGTGAATTAAGCCCTGAAAAGCTGAGCGAAATATTTAAGGGAGAAAAGCAGGAGGTAACGGCTTCAAACCTTCCAATGCGCCCACCTGTGCTATGCCCCGGCTGCCCTCACAGGGCAAGCTTTAATGCTATGAAGAAGCTTAAACTTACTGTATTTGGGGATATAGGCTGCTATACTTTGGGTACGCTTGCGCCGCTTTCTAGCATGGACGCATCCCTTTGCATGGGCGCGTCAATAGGTATGCTGCTTGGCGCCTATCTTGCAAAGGGAAGTGAATTTTCAAAGAAAGCTGTAGCGGTTATTGGTGATTCTACATTCCTGCACTCCGGCATACAGCCGCTAGTAAGCGCGGTAAGCCTAAATGCAGCTATTACTGTAGTAATACTCGACAACCGTATAACCGCTATGACGGGGCACCAGCCAAACCCTTCAACTGGTAAGGACATATACGGCAATGATATACAAGAGGTAGATATAGAAAAAGTATGTTCTTCAATAGGCGCAAGGGTAAATGCAGTAAATCCAATGGAGGTAGATAGCTTTATATCTCTACTTAAAGAGGAATTAGAGTACGATGGGGTAAGCGTTATAGTGGCAAAATACCCCTGTGCGCTGCTTCCCGGGCAGAGAAAACCCGCTCTATCGGTTGAAAATTGCCGCAACTGTAAGCTTTGCCTTAGCATAGGCTGCCCTGCAATATTGCCGGGGGAAAATGGCGTTACAGTAGACAGTACTCTGTGTAACGGCTGCGGGCTTTGCGCGAAAATATGCCCTTTTGGAAGCATTAAAATGGAGGGGAAATAGCCATGAAGTACGATATGATATTATCCGGTGTTGGCGGTCAAGGGACTTTGCTTGCGGCAAAGATACTAGCAAGCCTTGCGGTGCAATCCGGTCTTGATGTAAAACTGTCTGAAATACACGGCATGGCGCAGCGCGGTGGCAGCGTAATTACGCATGTTCGTATGGGAAAAAATGTACATGCCCCTGTAATTTCTCTTGGCAGCGCAGATTTTGTGCTTGCCTTTGAATGGCTTGAAGCCTTAAGGGCTACGCCATATCTAAAGGAAGATGGCGTGCTTATAGCATCAAACCAGAAGATAATGCCAATTACTGTTATAACAGGCAGCGGCGAATATCCTTCTTATGATAATAATGCTCTTTTAATAGATGCACTGGAGCTTGCCAAAAAAGCCGGGAACGCGAGATGTGCAAATACAGTAATGCTGGGCGCTCTATCCTGCTATCTACCATTTAGCGAAGAAGCTTGGGCTAAGTCCTTCAAGGAATGTATAAAGCCGCAGTTTTTGGATGTAAACACAAGGGCTTATGAACTCGGCAGGCAGTATATGAAAGAAACGCAAAGCCTATGAGCTACTGGCAAAAGGATATAGAGTGCATATCCAAAGAAGCTCTCAAGGAATTGCAGCTTAAAAAGCTGAGGGAAACAGTATCAAGGGTATATGAGAGCGTACCCTTTTATGGGGAAATACTAAAAAGTCGCGGCATTGCACCTTGGGATATACAATCTCTTGATGACATATCCCTGCTACCCTTTACCGAAAAGGACGACCTTAGGGATAATTATCCCTTTGGGCTTTTCGCTGTAGGGCAGGAAAGCATTATAAGGATACACGCTTCAAGCGGTACCACAGGCAAGCCTACGGTTTCAGGCTATACCGCAAAGGATATATCCTGCTGGGCGGATTTAATGGCGAGGAATTTAAGCTGTGCCGGATTAAGCCGCTCCTCAGTTGTGCATGTTGCATACGGCTACGGGCTTTTTACAGGTGGGCTTGGCGTACACTATGGCGTTGAAAAGCTTGGCGCTTCCGTTATTCCCGCTTCCGGTGGAAATACCGCAAGGCAAATACAACTAATGCGGGATTTTCATGCCACAGCCCTTTGCTGCACACCAAGCTATGCGCTCAACTTGGCAGACCATATGTCCCAAAACGGCTACAAAGCGGATGATTTTAAGCTTAAAGTAGGCATATTTGGAGCTGAGCCTTGGGCGGAGGGAATGCGTAGGCATATAGAAGAGTCGCTCAATTTAAAAGCGCTTGATATATACGGCTTAACGGAGATAATGGGTCCAGGTGTTGCCATGGAATGCCCTGAGCAAAACGGGCTTCATATATGGGAGGATGCTTTTTATCCCGAAATAGTGGATGAAAACGGCAATCCACTGCCGGATGGCGAAGAGGGGGAGCTGGTAATAACCACCATAGATAAGGAAGGTATGCCTCTTTTAAGATATAGAACGCATGATATTACTTCGCTTATAAGCGCGCCCTGCGCATGTGGCAGGACGCACAGGAAGATACAGCGCATAAAAATGCGTACTGATGATATGCTAGTGATAAGAGGGGTAAATGTATATCCTTCGCAAGTTGAATTTATACTCGCCCAAATAGAGGGCATAAGACCTCAGTTCCGTATGGTAGTAGATAGAGTTGATAACCTTGATACCTTGCTTATAGAAGTTGAGCTTGACAGCAGGCTTATAGGCGACACAGTAAAGGATTTAGAGAGGCTAAAAAACGTTGCTACAAGAAAACTATCCGAAGGTTTGTTACTGCGCTGTGATGTAAAGCTTGTGCCTACAGGCAGCCTAACAAGAGGAGAAGTAAAGGCAAAACGCATACTGGATTTGCGCGATAAGCGAAATTAGACAATTTATTAAGTGGTTTATTTATGCTATAATTATAAGGAGGGAGCAGTATGGATGTAAAACAGTTGTCAGTATTTATAGAGAATACGCCTGGTAGCCTTGTTAGCCTTACCCGTTTACTGGGTGATAATGGTATAGACCTCATATCCCTTTCTATTGCCGATACTGCAAGCTTCGGCATATTGCGCGGCATAGTTGAGGAACCCGAAAAGGCGCTTCATATAGTTCTAGATGCAGGCTTTACCGCAAGGCTGGATACGGTAATACCAATTCAGGTGCCGGATGAGCCGGGTTCTCTTTCAAAGGTGCTGGAATTCCTAGGCATGAATAACATATTCATAGAGTACCTATATTCATTTATGCGAAATGGCGGCGGTGAGGCCTATATAATACTGCGTACAAAGCAGATAGAAGAAGCGCTAAAGCTTTTCAAGGAAAAAGGCGTGCATGTGCTTAGCGCTAAGGAGGTATATTCCCTTTGAATATTTGTAGAAAAAGCAGGGTAGTGGTAAATCTTGCTACACTAAAACATAATGCAGAAGAAATGAAAAGCTTCCTCCCTGAGGGTAAGAAGCTTTTTGCTGTGGTAAAGGCAGATGCCTATGGTCATGGCATAATAGAGAGCTCAAAGGCGTTTTTGTCCGGCGGAGCAGATGGGCTATGCGTTGTATGGGCTGAGGAAGGTGCTCAACTCAGGCAAGCCGGAATAGAAGCTCCTATACTTGTGCTGGCGCCAATAAATAAAGAGGGTCTTATGCTATGTGCAAAGGAAAATTTAATGGCAAGCATACACAGCATAGAGGCGTTAAAACATGCAGGCGAAGCCGCAAATGCATATGGCGGATTGCAAGTGCATATAGCCTTAAATACAGGTCTTAATAGAGATGGCTTGTCCGGCGCTTATGAAATAAATAAAGCTCTTGAGTTTTTAAAGGTGCATCAAAATGTAGCAATAAAGGGTGTGTATTCGCATTTCTCCTGTGCAGATTATGGCGATGACGAAGCTTCTTTCCGGCAGATAGATTTATTTAATGAGCTAACAAAGCCATTTCCAAAGGGAATAATGCGGCATATGGCTGCAAGTTCTGCAACTCTGCTCTATCCAAGCGCGATATTCGATGGGGTCAGGTGCGGAATGACATTGTACGGATATCAGGCTTTTGATAAGGGGCTTAATTTAGTCCCTGCTCTTGAAGTAATCGCTGAAATAGGCTTTATAAGGGATTTAAAGCCCGGAGATGGCGTTGGTTATGGCGCAAAATTTGTGGCTAAAAGCCCCATGCGTATAGCTACTCTTTCAATGGGCTTTTCAGATGGAGTACCAAGGAGTCTTTCAAATAAAGGTAGGGTAATAGTAAATGGTGTGTATTGTCCCATAATAGGCGCTATATGTATGGACCAAATAATGGTGGATATAAGTAAGGCGCAGGACGCAAAAGTAGGCGGCGAAGCGTATATTCTGGGTAAATGCGGCGACGCTACTATAACAGCTGAAGATATAGCAGAGCTTAGCGGTTCCATTACCTATGAAACGCTGGCGCGTTTTGCAGGACAGCTGCCTCATTACTATATTGATGGGGAAAATTGATATGCAAAAAAAGGATAGAAAACTAATATACAAACCCTATGCAAAGGGGAAAGCCCTTTCTAAACAAATGCCAAGGCGCGCAGTTAGGATAATGTTGCTTATCCTTATTACTGCTATATTCTATCTTTTTACAGGTCAAATATTAGTTATGGTAGGGGGATTTTTAAGGATTATACTAAGCGCAATTATACTTGTGCTTGTTATGGGATTCTTCTATTACGAAGGAGCGGTGCATGGCGAAGAAGATGTCGGCCTTGGCGAAATAGTACTATCTCGCAGCAGCGAGGGGCAGGAATCCACATTAGATGAGCAAGCAAATTGCTATAACCCCCTTAAGGGTTTTGTAAGCGTGGCGGTAGGTATATTGCCGTTTTTTATTATGGCTGTTGTTTTCGCTATGATAACCCAAAAACAGGTTTATAAACTGGGGGTTCTGCCTAGTTGGCTTACAGCGTTTCAGCGCCATAGGGATATAGAAATTGCCTTAAACTATTATAATCAAAGCGTTTCTATGGGGCTTGAAGGAGTGCTTCGTATTATTATCCGTATGTTGCTATTTCCTTTCGTACATTTTTTCGGCGCAGATAATGCTTCAAATATGTTCCTTATGGAAAGGCTTAGCCCGCTGCTTATATGCGTGGCACCCCTTGGCTATGCGGTTGGTTATCTTTCAGGTCCTAAGCGCAGGGCGAGTGTACATGGAGATATAGCTGAAGGTAAAAAGCGCCAAAGGGTAAAGACATTAAGAGAAATAAAAAAACGCAGGCAGGGAAGCGAAGGAAACCGTATTGTCTAATGAGTTACGAATAATAGCAGGCAGATTTAAGCAGAGAAAAATCAAGGCTCCAAAAGGGGAGGACACAAGACCCACATCGAGCAAAGTAAGGGAAGCGCTTTTCAGCATACTGTTTGGTAGGCTGGAGGGCGCTGTAGTTTTAGATTTGTTTGCAGGCAGTGGCGCGCTAGCAATTGAGGCTATTAGCCGCGGAGCGGATTTTGCTGTATTGTGCGATAAAAATAAAAGAGCAATATCTACAATAAGCGATAATATAAAAAACTTGGGCATTGAAGAAAATACCCGTATTTTAACGTATTCTTGGGAAAAAGCGCTTGAAATTATAGGCGAAGAAGGCGTTAAATTCGATATTATTTTTCTTGATCCGCCTTATGGAATTGATATAGAACCCATACTAAAAAAAATATTTTACTATACATTATTAAAAAAAGATGGTATAATCTCAGTCGAACATGATATTGTAAATGAAATCAACCCACAGGAACTCTTTGCGGTGATAAAAGAAAAGCGTTACCGCAATACAGTAATTACTCTTCTAAAGTAGGAGGATCAGCTTTGATTAAGGCTCTTTTCCCCGGCAGTTTTGACCCCGTTACAAACGGTCATATGAGCATTATCAAAAGGTCGGCAAAATTGTTTGATATACTTTTTGTTGCCGTGATGGTAAATCCTGCTAAAAAATCCCTCTTTTCGCCAGAGAAAAGGCTTAAGATGCTTAAAGAGTGCTGTAAGGATATAAGCAATGTTATAGTTATTTCCTTTGATGGTCTTCTGGTTGACCTTGCTAAAGAAAAAGGTGTAGGCATAATAATCAAAGGAGTGCGAAACAGCTTAGATTTTGAAAGCGAAATCCAACAAGCGCAGGCAAATAGCATATTATTTGAAGGAATTGAAACGCTATTAATGCCTTCAAGCGCGCAGGATATTGCCATATCTTCAACGCTTGTAAAGCAAATCGCCTTATTCGGTGGCGATGTTACCCCATTTGTCCCTAAAATCGTAGCTGATAAGCTACAGAATAACAAGTAAAGGAGAAGTACCATGCCAAGAAACGAAGTTTTTTCGCTTATTGACAAGCTGAGTTTAAGCGTACAGAATGCTAGAAAAGTACCGCTTACAGGTCTTGTTATGCTTGAACAAAGCGAAGTGCTTGAACTGCTTAAGCGTGTTGTTTCAAGCTACGATCCTCAGCTTGAAAAAGCCGACATCATACTGAATAATGAGAAAAACATTATCGATGATGCCAATGCAACTGCGGAGCGCGTAACAAAAGAAGCGGATTTACAGGCACAGTCGGTTGTAAATGAAGCAAACAGCTATGCTCAGAACACCCGTGCCAGTGCAGATGCCTATGCTGCGGAAACATCTCATCAAGCTGAGGAAAAAGCAAATGCAATGCTGGCTGACGCACAGGCGCGCGCACGCCAAACGGTAGAAGATGCACAGGCCCATGCCGATACGCTGGTTAGCGAAACTACTGTGCTTGCCCGTGCGCAGGAAGAGGCGGAAAATTTGCTTAAAAACGCAAACGAACACGCCGCTGCGGTTGAAAGACAGACCCAGCAGGATATGCTAAACATACTAAGCCAACTTGAGTCCAACCTTGATGGTAAACTTAATGATGTGCGCATGATGCTGCAGAGCGTTAAATCCATGCGTATGTACTCGGAAGAGAACGAAAATATTTAATTTAAATGCCACGCTTGTCTTGTCGTGGCATTTTATTTATTAAAAAGAATAGAAAGTGAGTGGTTTATCGTGAAAAAACAGACATCTTATTTATTAGCTGCAATTACATTGGTGCTTATTGTGCTGAGCGTTTCATTATATATTTCAGGGCGCAACAACCTAAATGAGCTAAACGATGTGCAGGCAATGCTACTTGAAGTTACAACCGAGAGAGACAATCTGCTTGCAGAGAAAAAGCAATGGGAGGCAGATAAACTCCTTTTAGGCAAGAGCATTGGTAATGTAAAGACGGTGCTTATAGATGCACTTTCAGATTTGGATAAGGTTTCAAGCGCTATAGGCGCTGAAGTCCTTGAGGTTGAAAAACTGCTGGAGCCAAAACCTACAGCCGCCCCTGCTGCTGAGGAAAAGAAAGAACCCGCTAAGAGTGAAGAGCCTGCAAAAGCGGATAAAGCTGCTGTAGAAGCGGAAAAACCCAAGGATGCTGCCACCGATAAACCAAAAGAGGAAAAGGCTCCAACTGACAAACCCAAGGACGAAAAGGTACCCACAGATAAACCAAAAGAGGAAAAAGCTCCGGCTGATAAGCCTAAGGACGATAAAACTCAAACAGACAAGCCTGAAGCAAAAGTGGAACCAGCAAAAACAGATAAAACAGAGGCGAAGGATAAGCCAAGTGAGGCGCCTAAGAAGGATACGCCTGAAAAAGAAAAGCCGGCTACAGAATCTACCAAGAAGCCATAATATATGAAATTTAAAAAAGGGCGTGAGCCCTTTTTTGTTGTCTATATGAAATACTGTTTTATATAATCCGGAGCTTCAGAGTCATCACAGCTTACCGATAATATAAACTTAACATCATGTTTTTCGGCAAGTTGTTTTAGGTGGCTAAAGAACCATTCGGTTTCGTTAGGCTGGACATTTACCAGCCTTAAAAATGCATCTATAAAAATACTGCTGATATCAGAGTTTTGAGATAATACACCGCAAAGGAATCCATAGAACATTTCCGGGCCGACCATGCCATATTCGCCGGCGTTTACAAAGCGTACTTCATGGCGTAAATCGAACATATAGCGGTTATCATCATCGATGAATACTATATCGCCATGTTGTTTATCAAAGGCTGCGTTTGTCATATCTATTATGCGCTTGGTCTTGCCCGAACCTTTTTTTCCGTGAATCACCTGAATCATTGTAATTCCCCCTTATTAATGTTTTTTATATTATACATTAATCTGCGAATAATATCCAGTGTACATATTGTATTTTTATAGCTCATTAGCTTGCTGCGCTTTATACGCAACAGTTAGCGCGTCTATAAGTTCATCAAGGTCTCCATCCATAATATCATCTATACGGTATAGTGTAAGATTTATCCTATGGTCGGATACTCGTCCCTGCGGAAAATTATATGTGCGTATACGCTCAGACCTGTCGCCTGTACCTAGCTGCCCTCGTCTTTGGGCGGCGTAGCTTTCGTCCCTTTCGCTCCTTCTTAAGTCGTAAAGCCTACTTGCAAGCACTTTCATAGCGGATGCCTTGTTCTTAAGCTGGCTTTTTTCACTTTGGCTGGTTACTACAAGCCCTGTGGGTAGGTGGGTAATTCTAACGGCAGAGTCGGTAGTGTTTACATGCTGGCCGCCGTGCCCGCTGGCTCTATACACATCTATGCGAAGGTCGGCAGGGTCTATATCCGCGTCAACCTCATCCATTTCAGGTAGTACTGCAACCGTAGCTGTGCTTGTATGTATTCTACCTTGGGATTCTGTTACGGGCACGCGTTGCACACGGTGTACGCCGCTTTCAAACTTCATTCGGCTAAAAGCGCCTGCGCCTTTTATGGTAAACACGGCTTCCTTTATGCCACCAACAGTGTTATCGGTAACGCTTGTCAACTCTACCTCATAGCCTTGTCTATCTGCATAACGCATGTACATTCTAAGCAGCATTGCGCCAAATAGCCCTGCCTCATCCCCGCCTGCGCCGGGGCGTACCTCTATAATTACATTGCGCTTATCATCGGGGTCTTGTGGAATCATATATTCTCTAAGCTGCTGTATAAGTTCTTCTTCTTCTATGCTTAGGGTATCAATTTCTTCCTGTGCAAGTTCGCTCATCATTGGGTCAGATAATAATTCCTTGGCTTGGCTTAGTGAATCCTGCACATCTTCGTATTTACTCCATATGGCGATAGGCTCCTCAAGCTCTTTCATCTCCATTACGGTTTTTTGATATAGCTCTATATCCTGAAGAGTATCCGGCTGAGCGGAGGCTGTTAAAAGCTCTTTATAGCGTTGTTTAAGCTGTGAAAAATGTTCGTTTATCAAATGCCTTTCTCCTCTTAAATAGTAAAAATAAGCGCCCGTGTAAGACCTGAAGTGTCCTTTCTTTCAGATATAAATGTGTAGCCTGAATCTTTAGCTATATCGGTTATAGTTTCCTTTTGTTCGTCCCCCATCTCGCATATTAGAAAACCGCCGGGTTTTAGTTTATCCCTACCATCCGGGAAAAGCCGTCTGTATATATCCATTCCATCCTTTCCGGCTGAAAGCGCTAGTGCAGGTTCTCTTTTTACTTCTGGCTGCAAGTTTAACATATCATTTTCAGGTATATACGGGGGGTTGCATACAATAATATCAAAGTTTAGGGTAATATCACAAAACATATCGCTTTTAATAAAGCATATATCTAAATCGTTTAACTTGGCGTTTTTTTTCGCGATATTTAGCGCTTCTTGTGATATATCGGAAGCGTATACTATAGCGTCAGGTCTATGCTTTTTAATAGCGATGGCGATTGCGCCGCTTCCGGTACATAAATCAAGCACAGTGTCATTTTTTTCTAGTAAATCAAGACAACTTTCCACAAGACATTCGCTGTCAAAACGGGGGATAAGCACGCAAGGTTCAACTTCTATATTAAGCCCCATAAACTCCGCTTCGCCAAGTATATACTGTAGTGGCTCTCTATTTGCCCTTCTTTCTATTAAGGAAAAGTATTTTGGAATAATATCCTCCGGTATATCAGCATTAATTGAAGAAGCGTATAGGGGAGATGTGCCTATAAGCCAGGCAAGCAGCTTCCCCGCATCGTGGCTGGCATTTGGAACGCCCGCTTGGCTCAACTTTTCTGTGCCTTTATCTCGTAATGTACGGAAGTTCATACAGCTTCTTTTTGCTTTGGAGTTTCCTGTTCTATTGTTTTCTGCTTAGAACTTTCTTTCTTTATTATTACCCAGCCCTCTTCTGTTTTCTCGCCTTCAGGCAGACCATATAGCGCAGCTTCCATTGATACTATGGCAACTTCGCACATATCATCGCTAGGTGGGCGTGTGGTTAAACGCTGAAGCTGCATACCCGGCCAGCGAAGGGCTTTAGTTATTGGGTTGTTTGCATGTGCAAGCCCCTTTAGAAGCTCATAGCTTATCCCTGCTACAATTGGGAGCAGTACAAGGCGGCTTAATATTCTTACGCCGTAGTTGCTTCCCATATCATAGCCTAAAAGATTGAATATAAGCTGATCTAAAATGGAGTAGAATATCAATGATGATAAGAAAGTGAGCAGCAGAAAACTTGTGCCGCACCTTGGGTGTAGCGTTGAAAATTTCTGCACATTTTCAACGGTTAAAGGGAGTTCGTTCTCATGGCAATATACAGTTTTATGCTCGCTACCATGGTACTGGAATGTGCGTTTAAGGTCGCTCTGAAAGCCGCAAAGCCAAAGGTATATTATAAGAATAATAGTGCGTATGAGACCGCTTATAAGGTTTACGCTGAGTAGCGACCAGCCCTTTTCCCTAAGGTAGCTTACGGGGATATTGGGCAGCAGTATAAAAAGCCCTATGCTCAGTGCCATTGCAAGCAATAATGCAAAACCCATGAACACCTTATCTGCCTTATCGCCCAGTTTATTTTTAAGCCATTCTTCAAACTTGCCGGGTTTTTCTTCCTCTAGCAATCCGAGCATGTCTGTACTATCATTAATTACGCCAACACCGAGTTTCATCATAGTAACTAGGCTTACCGCGCCTCTAATAAAGGGAAGCGCCATCCATTTATGCTTATCGGATAGCTTGTTGTTTTTCGTGCGCTTTACAACAATATCTCCATTATCACGCCTGACGGCAATTGCCATATAGTCTGGCGAGCGCATCATAACGCCCTCAAGAACGGCTTGTCCGCCTATATCAGGGCGTTTGTTTTTATCTTTATTCATAATTCCTCCTAAGTATATAAAAAGGCAGGTAGACAGAAATAACCGCCCACCTGCCGCAATGAAACCATATTACTCCAGACCGAAACGCTTCTTAAAGCGATCTACGCGACCGCCAGAGTCTACCAGCTTCTGCTTGCCTGTGTAGAAAGGATGGCATTTGGAGCAGATTTCCACTCTTATATCGCTCTTTGTAGAGCCAGTTTCAAATGTTTCGCCGCATACACAGCGTACGGATGCTTTCTGATATTTTGGATGTATTCCTTCTTTCATAGCTTTCACCTCTTTTGCGCTGAATATCGGGTTCATGGCGCGCAACCATGATCCGCAAACATAAGTATAGCACGCTCATATAAACATTGCAAGCTTTTGGGAGGGGTATTTGCGGTTTTTAGCGTTAACAATATAGATTGTTTTATTGCCTTTTATAAAGCGTTGAAGTAAAATTTAGCGCATATAATATAGGAGGAAAGCGCATGAACAAGTTGAATACCAATCGTGAAAATATAAAGAATACTGAGGAAATAGAAACTAGCATAGTTGCACATTATAAAGTTGAGTCAACTATGGAAGCTTCATTAGAGCAAAAGGTGCTAGAGCATCCCTTCCCGTATATTAGGCTTGATCCTGCAAAGGCAGAAGAGCGCGCCTATAATAGCTATTACAATAAGGGAGGCTGTTGCGCTGCGGTTGCGGATGCCATAATTGGCGAACTTGCAGATATTCAGGGAACTCCTTTTAAGTGGATACCTATAAAGCTTTTTATAGTAGGCGCTGGGGGCTATGGAATAGGAACGCTATGCGGGGCGTTAGCTGGCGCAGCACATGCAATAGCCCTTGTTTGTGAGCCTGATGATTCAAAAAGGATTACTGCCGAGCTTTTCACGTGGCATTGTGAGGAAGAACTTCCTAAATATCAGCCGAAAATGGAGATTTTGAAAACCATATCAAACTCTGTAAATTGTCTTGAAACATTGAATATATTTATGGAAGCTGCAAATGTAAAGAGGAGCGATAAACTTCGCCGTGAACGCTGCGCATGTGTTTCTGCAGATGTGGCGCGAAAGGCAGTAGAACTACTAAATGAGCATTTTTGTATGTAATTATTTTCTGTTAAGATTCTATATTTAGGAGCTTTTATATTTGGCGTATTAATATGGGGATTTTAGCTTAGCGTTGTGGTTATTTTTAACTAGCCAATAGTGATGAACAATGTTTTGTTTGATTTTTATACAACTGTTTTTAGCTTAAGAAATATCCGAAAAGTATTGGAATACTTATAGATTTAAGTTCAAACATAGCGTACAATATTATGTGTAACCGCATGGAACACGGAATTGGAAAAAGAGGTCCTTTTCTTGTAAAATTTGTTAGTCCACAACAACAATGAAAAGGAG
>JGI24707J26582_10000125_pt1 | contig 51348 bp, 50 predicted proteins | sample BioPla1DNA1_FD_26582 | JGI IMG/M metagenome (IMG submission 26582)
TCTCCTGCAAGAACAATCGGGGAAGCGAATAGGGGATACCTACTGTTTACTACTGTTAAACTACCGTTTAATATAAGGAACCTTCCTCATACAACGTATAGTATTGTGTAGGGTCATATTTGTTGGTACCATTCCACAATAGGAATTTTTCTCGTTCGAGTTTTCGCAACATTTTAATGACGGTCACCTTGCTTTTCTTTGTCAATTCAATTGCGTTTGCTGTCGTAATCCGCCCATTTGCGATGGTGTATTGCAAAATCATTTTTTCATTTGCATTTAATTTGTTAAAAATCTCTGGTGTTAACTTTTTCTTAAGTGAGTCCGTAATCCTGGCCTGTCGATTCAAAATATTATTCTCCAACGTTAAAAGCACCTGATGACCCGGCTCCGAATAGATCGGATCTTTAAGGAACAGACTCTGCATTTCAGAATAAATACGCTTGACACCCTCGTTCATTTCCTTAACCCAACCAAATTCGGAAAGAACCCTCGCAATCTTAGGATTTCTTGAGTAGCGAGTGTGCATGATGTTCTCAACCGTTACGATATTGGGCAAAAGTCCGGGGCTATAGATTTCAATCCGATCGTCAAACATGATAATTTTGATATGCTCACCGTTCATCGAATAGTTGCGGTGAGTTAGTGCATTTACAATACCCTCAAACCACGCAAATTCCGGATATTCCGGCATTCTCTCGAAAATGCCTTCGCTATTTAGATATTGGAACTCCCGCATCTGTGTGTTGATGAAGTTCCTTGCTTCCGAAATTATGATTGGTATCGCACTGTCAAAAATCTGCTCTTTAATAATATTAAGTCTTTTACCCGTCTCAGCGAACATCCCGTCATAGCGGATAAAGCGAAGTCTGGCCTGTGGTAGGTATTTCGTCGGGTTTTTTCCAAAAAGAAGAATTCCGGCAGTCGTCAACTTACCATCAACCAGCATGCCTCTGGCTTCGAGAATCTCACCGGCAGGTTTGTTTGGTAGCCTCATGTGCCTTCGGTAAAGACTCATCACTTTCTCATCCACATCATCTATCGAAGAACGATCTACCACTTCATCTTCAAAATATCGTTGCCCTTTATCGTAGAGGAGCTGTGTGCGTTGTTCATAATTCAGCTTGACGCTTTCACCTGCCTGGCGTAAATAGACTTCGCGATCATAAGATTGAATCACTTTATTATGAGATGCTGCTACTTCCAGCAAAAGTACAACATCCTTTTCGCCCTTTTCATTTGTGACAGCAATCTCAGAGGTTTGAAAGGTAATCGGCGTTTCTAAAAGTCGCTTGATGGCAACGGTCTTAAACTCATCTGCTTGGTGAGCTCCATTTCCCCGAAAACCAGTTATGCGTCCGTCGTTTTCAATACCGATGACCAGAGTCCCGCCGCTTGCATTCGCAAAGGCAACGAGGTGTCGAACAATATCATCAGGCTTGATCCGTGCACTTTTACGGTCAAAGAATTGATTTTCTTTTGCGGATTGAAAATATTCAATTGTATTAGGAACAAGCTCTTGAATCATTTCCTTATCCTTCCATCTGGGAACTTATACTAAGGATTCATTGTTGAATGATATGCACTGAACTTCTTGATCCAATTTTACGTTATTGCTTAATAAAATCCAACCGAGAGTGATTCCATGCGCTGATTTTAAGCACAAAAACCCTGAAGTGACTGGCATGACGGCGTTTCAGGGTTTTAGCCAGACTGTCCGAAAACTCGTCGTTTAAGGCTTTATTTGACCTCTTTTCTCTCGCAACATAGTAAAATAGAGGAAGAGAAGACTCACAGCGGAGGTTCGGTTATGGGCTACATCCAAGGTGACGATCGTCGTCAGCAGTTTCTCCTTCCCCCCTCCATCGATGAATACGTAGACGAGTCAAGTCCGATCCGTGTGCTGGATGCATTTGTTGACGGCTTAGACTTGGAAGAAAGCGGCGAAAAACAACTCTTAACGACCGACCCTGATGCGCGCCGCATGCACTCGAAAGACGGTTTCCACTGCAGCTACAACATCCAGACGGCCGTTGACAGCGAGAACCACCTCATTTGCGCTTATGAAGTCACGAACCGGAATACCGACCAAGGTCTTCTGAATGATCTCTGTCAGGAAGCCAAAACGGCGCTTGACACACCGGTCGTTGAGGTGGTGGCAGATAAGGGATACGAGAGCCGTAGGGATATCCTAGATTGTCTCATGAACGGCAACATCCCGCATGTCGCGTTGAAATATGACAAAGACGCCCGTGTGTTCAGCTTGCCGTATCGTGAAGCAGACATCACCGATGCGTTGCGTGCCAGAACCGATCCCGAGGCTATTCGGACGTGCCTTCACGCCGGTGTTCTTCCTTTGGCGTATGAAGACAAAGGCGTCTCGATCGAAGTTCAGAGTGGTTCGGAGCTTTCGTGCTTCATCCGCCATGCGGACGGGACAGTGACGTGCCCTACAGGCCAAGTTCTTTCGTTGTTAAAACGCAACTACAGGGGTGGTCAGGTCTACCGCAACCGCGATGCTTGCCGCCAATGCCGCGTTCGCTGTACGAAAGCGAAGGTAAAAGAAGTCTATTTTGGCCCCGATACGGAGTGTGTCGCCGTCCGTGTAAAAGGTTGTCCCGAACAACCTCTTCAGGCTCTACCGGAAGGTTTTACTCCGCACAACAGTTTCTACCGTAAGGATCACGATGATGCCGTGGTTGTGATTACCATTCCTCAAGATACCGAGAAGTTACGCACCCGCAAGTGTACGGTTGAACACCCCTTTGGGACGATCAAGTGGTACCACGGCGCTCACTTTGCCCTTTTAAAAGGCAAAACGAAAGTAGCCGGTGAATATGCCCTGAGCTTTTTGGCTTACAACATGAATCGCGTCATGAAAATCGTAGGGACGGACGCTCTTTTCGATCTGTTCAGCGACAAGAAACGCATGTATGAGCTCTGCAGACTGGTTCAATAACGGAAAAGATTCCTCCGTTTTTCATTTTTAACCCACTTTTTTCCCAGTTTTTGGAACTATCTCTCAATCTCATAAGATCTTCATTACCCCTTCCAAAAAGGGGCGTTTTTACGCGCCTTTTTCGGGCACAAAAAAGTCCCAAAACGCCTGGTATGACGACGTTTCAGGACAAATTGTGGCGGAGAAGGAGGGATTTGAACCCTCGCTGGAGTTGCCCCCACTAACGGTTTAGCAAACCGTCCCCTTCGACCTCTTGGGTACTTCTCCGTTTGTTGTTTTTCTGTTGTTCGCGGTTTTGCGTCGCTTTCACCGTGTCGATCATTATAACATGTCTCGCTACGTTCGCAACCGCAGAATATGCGTCAATTTCCGCTGGTGTCAATATAGGGGGGATGTCGTGGTGCGAATTGTTGTTTTTGTGGGCGGTTTAGTGTTGTACAATAAGAGGCATCTTCGCAAATGCGTTGCGATTGGGGGTGTATTTCTTGAATAACGATAGAATAAAAACGGCTTTGGTGACGGGCGGTGCTCGCGGTATCGGGCGCGCAATTTCGAAAGTATTAGCACGGGAAGGTTATCGTGTCTTTGTCAACTATTTCCACTCGGAGGATGAAGCACAGGAACTTGCTTCCCAACTGGAACGCGACGGATGTCAGGCGATGCTTCTGCGTGCGGATATTGCGAGTCCTGCCGATGTCAGACGTATGGTTGCGAGCGCGCTGCTCGAGTGCAACAGGATTGACGTCCTCGTCAATAATGCAGGCATCAGCGCGTGGGGTCTTTTAACGGAGACAACTGAAGAGACGTGGGATCGCGTGTTGAATACGAATTTGAAGTCGAGTTATCTCCTGTCGAGGGCCGTTTTGCCGAACATGATCCGTGCGGGATCGGGGAGCATCGTCAATGTCTCGTCGATGTGGGGAGCCGTGGGCGCCTCGTGTGAAGCAGCTTATTCCGCCAGTAAATCGGGACTGATCGGGTTGACGAGAGCGCTTGCCCGAGAGGTCGCTCCCGCGGGTGTGCGTGTGAATGCTGTCTCTCCGGGCGTTATCGAGACGGGAATGCTCGACGGGCTGACAGAAGAGGAGCGTCAGGATTTAATCGATCAGACGCCGCTTCAGCGGATCGGTCGACCGGAGGAAGTTGCTGAAGCCGTCGCCTTTCTCGTTTCCGACAAGGCGTCTTTTATCACGGGGCAGGTTCTCGGAGTCGACGGCGGATTTATCTGCTGACGTATTCAAAGGAGATTTTGCAGGTGTATTTCCCTAATTGATGAATGTTCCCGGGTTCTAGACTGGTGTTGGAAAATGGGAGCGTTGCTTGCTGGTAATTCGGCAGGCTTATACCTCAGCTAAGTGAGCGTTCCGGTCAATCACTGACTGTACACGTATGTCGAAAGCGTAGCGGGGTTCTTTCTTGCTGTATTCGACGATTTTCTCATCTAAGCGCCGCAGCAGTTTGGCTCTGTCGCGCGGCAGGCTGCCCCAGACACGGAAGCTGATGGCATCGTGAAAGCCGTCATAGAAGAGATCCGTGTCAATAAGCTCGATAAGCTTGTAGGCTTCTTTAAGATTTTCAACCTCATTTGCCGGCTCAAAGGATCCGTTTACAATATCCTCGTATAGGGGCGCTTTTCGATTCAGGAAGAGAGAGAAGTTAATCACGCGTTCAGGCCCGGTTCTGTTAAAGAAGTCTGCCAACTTTTCGGCATTTTCTTCACCTCTGCCGTGTCCCGCTATGCCGGTCATAAAGTGGGCGCAATAGACAAGACCGGCTTTTTGGAGGCGTTTAATCTCGCGCTCAGCCTCGATCAATCGGTGATCCTTCTCCATAAAGTCCAAGACATCCGACAAACCGCTTTCAATGCCGAGGTAGAGTCGCCTTAAGCCTGCTTCCGCCAGCTGTCTGAGCTCCTCGTCCGTTTTGCGGCTTACGTCCATGACGGTAGCGTCGAGATTAACCATCGTACAGGCGGGAAAGTACTTCTGTATCATGCCCAGTATGTGCTGCAGGCGTGCGGTGTTCATGGCGAAAGCGTTGCCGTCTCCCAAAAACACTTGCTTAGGATTGCCTCCAAGACTACGAACGCGCTTCAGCTCAGATTCAACTTGGTCTAATGGCAGGAGGCGATAGGACAGGTGTTTAAATAGGGTACAAAACCTGCAGCGGTTATACGAACAGCCCACGGCGACGGGCAACATAAAAGAAGACCGCTCAATGGGTGGTCTGCAAATTTGCCCTTCATAGTGCATGATAATTGCCTCCTTCCCTCCAAGTTCTGTCTTCATTATAACTGAGCGAACCGTCGCTTCGCTTCGCGCGATTTCCAATGGATTGTTCTGAAAAACTTGGAGGCATGTTTAAGGGGCCTTCCCTTCTGAGAAAGCCCTTCATTTTCCATAAGTTGTACTGGACGTTCGCTCTTAACGGTCGAGATTGAAAGCTCCCCAACCGGCATAGACGGCGCCATCTCCGAGCTGCTCTTCGATGCGGAGCAGTTGGTTGTATTTCGCTACGCGATCCGTGCGCGACGGAGCGCCCGTCTTGATCTGTCCCGTACCCATCGCGACGACGATGTCGGCAATGGTGACGTCTTCCGTTTCACCTGAGCGGTGCGAGACCACGGCGGTCCAACCGCTGCCCTGCGCCATGTCGATGGCGTCGAACGTTTCGGTCAGCGTGCCGATCTGGTTCAGCTTAATCAGGATGGAGTTGGCCGCATCCTCGTCGAGTCCGCGTGCCAGACGCTCTGTGTTCGTGACGAACAGGTCGTCGCCGACGAGCTGGACGCGGTCGCCGATGCGATCGTTCAGTTTGACCCAGCCTTCCCAGTCGTCTTCCGCGAGACCGTCTTCAAGTGAGATGATCGGATATTTGTCGCAGAGATCGGCGTAGTAGTCGATCATTTCGTCGGTCGTCTTGAACTCGCCCGTCTTCCAGAACAGGTAGCCTTCTTTGCCTTGTGCTTTCGCCTCTTCGTAGAGCTCGGTGCAAGCGGGGTCCATGGCGATGAAGAAGTCATCTCCCGCAGAATAGCCGGCTTCTTCAATCGCGCGAACGAGCCACTGCAACGCCTCTTCGTCGCTCTTGAGGTTCGGTGCGAAACCGCCTTCGTCGCCGACGGCCGTCGAGTAGCCTTCCTTCTTCAGAAGACCTTTCAGCGTGTGGAAGACTTCAGTGCACCAGCGGAGCGCTTCTTTGAATGTCGGCGCGCCGACAGGCATGATCATGAATTCCTGAAGATTGACGCTGTTGTCGGCGTGTTTGCCGCCGTTGATGACGTTCATCATCGGGACGGGGAGCACATGAGCGCGGATTCCGCCGAGATATTTCCACAGCGGCAAGTTGAGGGAGGCGGCGGCGGCCTTCGCGCAGGCGAGCGACACGGCCAACGTGGCGTTCGCGCCGAGGTTCGCCTTGTTGTCGGTGCCGTCGATCTCGATCAGCATACGGTCGATCTCGACCTGATCGTAAACGTTCATGCCGATAAGCTGAGGCGCAATCGTGTAATTGATGTTGTCAACCGCCTTTTGGACGCCTTTTCCGAGGTAGCGATCCTTATCGCCGTCGCGAAGTTCAACGGCTTCGTAGGCACCCGTCGATGCGCCTGAGGGAACGGCCGCGCGTCCGAAGGATCCGTCCATGGTGTAGACTTCCGCTTCAACGGTCGGATTCCCGCGGGAATCTAAAATTTCTCTAGCCTTAATTGACTCAATCCAAAGTTCTGTCATGTGTGTTGTTACCTCCTATGGTTAAACAAAAATAATAGTACTCTTTGATCCGCTCGTCAGTATAACAAATATACGTCGTCGACGCGATGAACAATAAGGGGATGAAATGCCGTTAAGTTAACGGTTAACTGTGGATCTTTTCAACAAAATCTCTATAAATAATTCGGAACGCGCTTGCTTTGAGATGTCACAGAATCCTATGCTTTGCCGTCGTCATCGGCTTCGGGCAGCGGAGGATTGTCGTCGATCTCGGTCGGCGGAGGATCGTCGTCGATCTCAGTCGGCGGAGGATCGTCGTCGATCTCAGTCGGCGGAGGATCGTCATCCATGATCAGTGCACCCGACTCAAAACTTACGGGAACCGTCTTGAACGTCGTCAGGAGCAGGAGCAGCTGGGCGACTGAGGTGGCGAGCAGGACGTGTGCGATATCAAAGAGATCCGCCATCGGGCCGAACAGTATCGTGCCGAGCGGAATTGCCGCGGAACCGATCATGTAGAGCAAGGCGAAGACGCGTCCGTGGTACGCGCGCTCGACATTCTGCTGGAATAACGTTGTCACGGCTGTCGTGTAGAACGGGACGATAACGCCTAACGTGAAAGCGAGGATAGCAAAAAAGTAGAAATGCGGAGTGGCGGTCATACCCAGTATCGCCAAGATGAGCGTGAGGGCGGCGACAAGGAAGCCCGAAGCGCGGACAACTTGCAGATGGCTGCGGAATCTGCCGCGGATTGAGACGATCAGTCCGCCCGCCGCCATACCGGCAAACAGCGCCGTCTGCGTCGCGGCGATACGCCACGGCTCATCTCCGAAATTGCGACGGATGAAGAGCGGCGTAAGGATAGCGACGGGAGCGAGCAGCACCATGAAGAGCGCATAGGTCAACATGAGATTTCTGATTGAGCGGTGTCTATTGACGTAAGCGAAGCCCTTGCGGAACTGCTTGCCGATCGACTCTTGTGTCACGGCGACGTCTCCATCCGGCACGATCCCTTCTTCCACGGTCTTGTCATCATGAACGGGGAATCCCCATGTTTCACCCTCAGGAAGTTTCGGCTCGATGCCGAGGGCCGTGGCAATTTTGCCTGTTTTCTGATCGGGAACGGGAATAAAGAACATGATAAGAACCGCAATTGCGGCAGTTACGACATCGACTAGGAAAACGACCCAGAGGGGAAATAATGTCAACAGCGCGCCGCCGAGAATCGGCGATAGGAGGGAGGTCACGTTGGTGATTGTGCTGTTAATTCCGTTGATGCGGAGCAGATCCTTCTTCGGTGTAATCTGCGGGATAAACGCGTTGATGGCGGGGCCTTGTATACCGCCTCCGAAAGAGCGGATAATCGCCGCTATGTAGATAAACCAGACGCTGTTGTACCCGAGCAGAAACAGTATGGCGAGCGCGAGCGTAACGAGCGCAATCCCTCCGTCTGCCAAGATGATGAGCCATCGTCGATCGTAGCGATCGGCCCAAACACCGGAAAAAGGGGCGACCAGTAATTGGGGAATGAAGGAGGCAAGCGTGATGATCATCATCGAAGTGCCGGAGTTTGCCTCGAGCGTAACATACCAGATGATGGCGAACTGAACGAGACCCGACCCGAGCAGGGACACGGCCTGTCCGCCTAAAAAGGCTATGCCGACGCGCTGCCAGCGTTCCGTTAGCTGCAAACGTTTTCGAAACATAACATACGAATTATAACATGATCAAACGAACTCGCCTAATTTGCGATCTGACAATCGACGGTTTGACAGTGTTCAACCCCCTTGCGCTTTTGTTAAACTATGGCTACCGTTCATGACAATGAAGAATTATGTAAGACAAAGGAGCAAATTGATATGACTGTAAATTGGAAAAGTCAAATCAAAAGGTTGACCGAACGCGGCGCTGAGTACGCTGACGTTCGTTATTATCCGCAGCAGGAGGAAGACTTCAAGTTCATGTGGAACGGGAACTTTCTCGCTTTTAACCGATCAGAAGAGAGCGGATTCGGCGTACGTGTACTCGTCGACGGCGCTTGGGGGTTTGCCGCCTCATCCAACGTTTCCTCACCCGAGTTGACGTTTGACCGCGCGTTCGAAAATGCTAAGGCCGCCGCGACAAGAGTTAAGCGCCCGATCAAACTTGCGGATAAAGAAGTGCTGTCGGGCCGATTTGAGAGCCCGTGTGCTGTGGATCCGTTTGATATCCCATTGGCTGAACAAGTTGCACTGATGCGCGATCTCGATAGCTACATTAACAAAAAGGGCATCATGCAGCGCCGCGTCATGCTTAACACGGTTCGTAAAACTATTCAATATTATGACTCGGAAGGCGCTGAGATCAAGAAACACATCGTTGAAATTTTCCCGACGATTCACGTCGCTTCCTTCGACGAAGTCGGCATGATGCAAGGACGCAAATACAGGGCGCCCCGCCTTGGCGATTCGCGCGGCTGGGAGACGATGGAGCGCGCACATTGGAAGCGTGAAGCCGAACGCATCGTCAACGACGTGCGACAGCTCGTCGCGGCTCCAAAGTGCCCGGAGGGTGTCATGTCTGTAATCTTGATGCCTGAAATTATGTATCTGCAGGTACATGAGACGATCGGACACGCGCTCGAACTCGACCGCATTTTGGGGTATGAGCTCTCGTACGCCGGCGGTTCCTTCGTCCGTCTTGAAGACTTCGGCACGTTGCAGTACGGATCGCCGAAATTGAACGCGCGCGCCGACGCGACTGTCATCAACTCGCCCGGCAGTTTCGGTTTTGACGATGACGGCGTCGCCGCCCAGAATAGGATGCTCATCGAAAACGGAGTTCTCGTCGGAGCGATCACGTCGCGACAAATGGTCGTCGAAGCGAATGATCGCGCCGGGCGTCAGATCTTTGATGGCTCGGGCGGTACGTGCCGCGCGTGCGCCTTTTACCGCTTCCCCATCGAGCGCATGACGAATATCAACGTTGATCCCGGTCATGACGGCACGTTGGAAGACATCATCAGCAACACGGAGCGCGGCGTTATCCTCGCAGGCGACAAGAGCTGGTCGATCGGTTCCAACCGTGAGCAATTCCATTTCTCGACCGATATCGGCTGGTATGTTGAAGACGGTGAATGCAAAGGCGTCATCAAGGACTGTGCTTACAGCGGCAAAACGCTCGATTTTTACCGTTCGCTGACGGCGGTGGGCGATGAGTCGACGTGGAGAGTCCAGTATGTGGATAATTGCGGCAAGGGCGCACCTGGTCAGGCGATGCAGTTAGGTCACGGCGTTCCCGTCTGCCGATTCGATAACGTAAAGGTAGGTGAGTAAGATGGCTTCAAATAAAATCATCTCAAAACTGAGAACACTTCGCGAGTATGCTCTCGACAAAGGGGCGAGAGTACATTTCGAATGGAATACGGTCGATAGCCGTCTCGTACGATTCGCCAACTCGGCCATCTCTCTCAACACGACGGAGCACCTGACGATTCTCGACGTCTCCGTTTACGGTGATGACAAACTCGCGTCGACACAGTCTATCGTCGATGAGAACGATCTCGACGCGATGAAAGCTGCGATCGACAAAGCGATCGAAATGCTGGAGTTTGCCGTTCCTCTCACGTATAGGCCGACCCTGCCGGTCATTGAAAAGACGACGGTCTCTGAAGAAGTCTACGATCCCGAGGTTGAAACGCTCTCGAACGAAGACATCGTCGCATTCGTCAACGAGGCGGTCAATGGCCTCGAGACCGACGACATCGTTTTGTCGGGAAACTTCTCGTCAGGTGTCACGATGAATGCGTCGATTTCGACAGCGACACCCGAAGTCGTTTTCACAAGGAAAACAGACATCGGCGTCACGCTCGTCCTTTCATCCGTTGAGCGCAAATGGGAAGTGATTGCGGAACAGTTTGTCGGTTTCAAGCGCGATCTTGATGCAAAAGCCCTCTACGACAGATTCACATGGCTTGTCGATCTCTACACGACGCTTCCGGAGGAAAGGCTCCCCGAAGGTCCTTACCGCGTCGTGCTCGGTCCCGCCGCAATTGCTGAGTACTTGGGTTTTCTCGGATGGATCGGTTATTCCGCAGGTGCGATGAAACGCGGATTCTCCATGTTTAAGGAAGACGATATCGGCAAGAAAGTCATGTCGGAGCAGTTCACGCTCATCGAAGACCCGACTCTGCTCGCAACGCTTCCAACACCTGTCGACAAATTCGGGCGTGAGCGCGAGAAGAGCGTCATCTTCGATCGCGGCGTCTTGAAAGGATTCATCTGGCAGCAACAGGCGGCCGATGAGTTCGGCGGTACGCCGACCGGCCACGACATTGATAACTTGGCACTCGCGCTTCAGGGCGGCGATGTCGATGTGGCGCTGATCCAAGACTTTGCCGAACTTCCGCGCGATCGCGATATTCTCTACGTTCCGTATTTGCATTATGCCAACATCGTCAACCCGACAGAAGGGCTCGTTACCGGCGTCTCGCGTTTCGGCGCGCTTTATCTGAAGAGCGATGGAACGATCACACTGCCGTACAACGTACGTTTTACGGAGCGACTTGATGAACTGTTCGGCGACAAGCTCGTCTGGTTGTCGAAGGACCTCGTCCCCTACGGGAGTTCGTCGAGCTATTTCGGGCGCGATCAGTACGCCGTCCTCGTCCCGGCGCTCGCTTGTTTCGACAACGTCAGCGTGGAGATTTCAAACGAAAGCTTCTAAAGCGAACGAGATAATCACACGATAAAAGAAAGGGCTGTCTCAAAACGAGTCAGCCTTTTTTGACCACAATGATTCCGGGAAATGAAGGGTTTTCCTTGTTTTCTCTGTCGCCTGAGAGTTTTAAGACCGCTTTTCTTCGTATAATCGCGCTGATGCAGGTCTGTCAGTCAATCAAGAACGCCTCCATAATGGCCGTATAGGCAGTGACGGCTCGTTGCAGCGCTTCAATTTCGATGTGCTCATCGACGGTGTGCGCCAAAGACTCTACGGATGGTCCCAGCCCAAGTGTCGGAATGTTTGCTTCTCCGGCATAATGGCTTCCGTTTGTACAGAAGTTGTAAAAGGAAATCTTCGAGTCGAGACCGGCGGTATGGAGCGTCTTCAGTGCCTTCTCCACGAACGTTTCGTTCTCGTCAAAGATCCAGCCGGGGAAAAATCGCTCAGATTCGATGATCGTACCTGTATAGCAAACTTCCTTGCCTATCGCCAGTTTAGCCTCAAATCGGTTCTTTCCGTTCTTCTCCATCTCCGATCGGATCAGCTGCTTTAGGGGTTGAAGGACTTGTTCTTTCGTTTCCCCGGGCAAGAGACGTCGATCGAAAGTCGCGACGCAATACTCTGGGACGACGGACGCGCCGGGGTACGGGGACGATACGATATCGGTCAGTTCGAGAATGCCTTTGCCGAGGATAGGGTGCTCCGGCGCAGGTAACTTCCTTACGCACTTAATGAGGTCACAGAGAGCATAGACAGCGTTCCATCCTTTTTCCGGATTGGCGGAATGTGCGGGGATGCCGAACGATTCCAATTGAATCTCCGTCCTGCCCCTTTGTCCGATGTTCAGATTGAGGTCGGTCGCTTCACCAATGATGACGAGATCAGGTTTAAACGCTGAGGAGATAGCGCGCGCGGCGACGCCCTCAAAGCATTCCTCCTGCACTACACTCGCAACGATAAGATTGCCCGCAAAACGCCCCTGTGTCGCTTTCGCGAACGAGCAGGCGGCGACCGACATGGCGCTGACGGCTCCCTTCATGTCAGACGTTCCTCTGCCGTAAAGGCGTCCGTCGATGATCTCGCCGGCAAACGGATCTACTGACCATGCCGACGCGTCTGAGACGGGAACGACGTCAATGTGTCCGTCGAAGAGAATTGTTGGGCCGGGGCGATCACCTCGGATGACGGCGATAAGGCTGCCGTACTCATCGATATGAAGTTCGTTCACACCTTGTGATCGATAGTAACGCCGCAACGCTTCAACCGCCTTGCGCTCATCGCCCGAAACGCTCGGCGCACGGACGAGATCTTGACAAAGTTGTACAACTGGAAGTTTTTGGATATAGCGAAAGCTCATTGATCTAACAGTTCCCCTCTTTTGACTACATCATAGCATCTTGTGTAAGGTCTTCTGGGGGGCTGGATGTCAGATAACTTGTCCGTATGATGCTCGTATCAGTTATCCCGGTCGTTCAGTAAATCCCCTTATTTGACACTGTTCGATATTATTGTTGGTATTATAATATGATATCAATTCTGAGAAATGGCATAACCTTAAGAAGAGGAGAGGTTTATGACTGATAGAGAAATAATTGAGAAGTATATCCCCTTAACTAAATTTATTGCATCTGTCTTGGGTCCAAGATGCGAAGTAGTTCTTCACGATTTAGAGGATGTGGATCATTCCATTGTTGCAATTGAAAATGGCCATATCTCGGGGCGGAAAATTGGGGACGGCTTGATGGACTTTGCTTTAGACCGAACGTTCAGTCAGGAAGCACTAGCTGAACCATTTGTAAGCAATTTGGACGGTTCGAGGACAAGGGACGGTCGACTACTCCTCTTCTCGACTTATTATATTCGTAATGAGGAAAACGAGCTCATAGGCTTTCTGGGTGTCAACCACGATATAACAGAGATTGTGCAATTTAAGTCTTATCTAGACAGTGAATTGTCTCGTGCATTTTGGCTAGAAAGCGAACACCTGACAGATAGTGGCTTAGACGCTAACAAAGTTCGGTCAGCACATGACAGAGCGGATTATGCTTTATGCAATGCTATTCGAGAGCTGCATCTTGACGAGAAGTCAATTTCTTCATTTACCAAAAACGACCGAGTTCGAATCATTAGTTTTCTGAATCAAGGCAATCTGTTTGAATTAAAGGGTATGGTGCGGATTATTGCGCAAGGATTAGAGGTATCCGAACCAACGGTTTATCGGCTGCTGAGGGAAGTGAGAGAGACAGAATAGCTGTCAAATCTTATGTTGGTTTCCCTAACAAATCTTTGACCATGCGTTACGTAGGGTAGCTGCTTATTAAGGCAATGATTAAGTTCATCGCCTTGATAAGCCTTAAAGGGAATTTAGAATAGTTCGTTCAAGAACGCGTCCCTTTCTTGTAACAATTATTGTTGTTTCTCCTGACGTGTTGCTGTAAAAATGCTTTTTATACACCGCCAACCTCTCCTGGTTGATAAAAAATTATTAAGTATTATTGGCGTTTTGAACAAAACTATCTTTGATAACTTGATAAATATATACAATGTGCCTTATTTTCACTATTTTGAAAAACTTTCATAAATCTTATTGACAATAAATTATCGCTCGTGTATAGTGGCAAAGAGCAAGTTAATTTCCACTATGCACAAGGAAGGTCGGTCGTTTAAATCTAGTTTGTGCATATCCGAGATAAGCCTTAAGGAGAATTAGTTGATGGCTTCCATTAGAACCAGAAGGTTAATATACATTTCTCTGATGGCAGTGATGGCTTATTGTCTAAGGATTTTTTCATTTTCGCTATTTCCTGCTGCACCTTACCTAAAAATGGATCCTGGCGAAATTCCAATCATGTTCATGTTCATGGTTTCAACAGGTTCCGGCTTAATGTCATTGCTGTTGAAGGAAATAATAACCTTGGTAATTTCCGGTTCTAATGTTTTAGGTTTAATTGCTGATTTTATGATAGCCGGAACTTTTTTTGTCTGCTTCAGCTACTTGTACACCAGATTTGTGGAGGGAAGGCACACCTTTGTCCGTGTGTTGGTCGTCACGGTTATTGCTTCAATGGTTCGTGTTGTGGTCGCTGTTCCCGTTAATTTGCTAATACTAAAGCTGCAGTTCGGAATGTCGGCAGCAGCTGTATGGGCAGCGATGCCCTTTATAGCACCCTTTAATTTAATCAAAAGTCTGTTTGGTGGGTTTGTATTTTATGTCTTGTATCAACGAGTTAGAGAGCCCCTGATGTCTCTACAGATACCGCTAGCGCCCTCTCAGTCTCATGAATAGGCATATGAAACATTTTATATTGTATGGAGGATTGTAAATGCTAGGAAATTTCGAATTTTTTGCCCCTGAATCACTTGTTGAGGCATCACGCCTTCTAAAGGAGAAGCAGGACGCGAAAATCATGATGGGAGGGACAGACTTGTTGATCCTTATGAGGACGGGAGTTCTTGCCCCAAGTGCGGTTGTCGATTTATCTCGCGTTGAAGGTATAGATTCAATTTGTGAATTACCAAATCATTACAGTATCGGCGCGGGAGTTACGCATGCAGCGTTTTGTGAATGGGCACTAGATAAGCCAAGTTTTCGTGCATTTTACGATGCCTCGGCTTCTGTCGGTACACCACAGGTTCGTAACATAGCAACAGTAATAGGCAACCTGTGCAACGCCGTTCCCAGCGCAGATCTAGGTGCTCCAGCTTTGATTTTCGAATGTGTAATGAAAATTACAGATGCGGAAACAGAAAAAAGAGTACCAGCGAGCTCATTCTTTACCGGTCCCAAAAAAACCATTCTCAAACAAGGAGAAATAGTGACGGGTATGGAATTCCCAAAGCTTGAAAGCAAATATGCCAGCTGTTATCGGAAGTTTGGTCCGCGAAAAGCAAGTGATCTGGCTACAGTAGGTGTGGCAACCTTACTAGCTCTCGACGAAAGGGGTTACGTTGAAGATTTGCGAATCGCCCTAGGTGCTGTAGCACCAACACCAATATTGATCGATATTCCCGAAGGAATGATCGGGCAAAAATATAGCGAAGAGTGGGTTCAAGAATGTGCGCAATTGGCCTCTAAACTATGCAAGCCAATTTCAGACTTTCGCGCAAGTGCCGCGTACAGAAGACATTTAGTAGCTATCGAAACAGTAAGAGCTCTCCGAGCTTCTGCTGAAGAACTATTTCGGAGGAGTCTATAAATGAAACCGTCAAGCGGAAAACATCTTATAAAACTTTGTATTAATAATGAGGATTACGAAATAGAGGTAGAAGATAACCTTACGCTACTGGATTTGCTTCGTGATCGTCTCTTATTGACGGGAACAAAATATGGCTGCGGAGAAGGAGAATGTGGTGCATGTACAGTCCTTGTAGATGGTGTTCCCGTTAATTCCTGCATGATCTTGGCAGTTAAGGTTGATGGATGTAATGTTTTGACTGTTGAAGGGTTGTCTCAAGACGGCCAGTTACATCCTCTGCAAAGAGCTTTTATCGATGTTGGCGCATTGCAATGCGGCTACTGTACACCGGGTATGCTCATGTCGGCGTATGCACTATTGCAAAAGAATCCAAATCCAACACATGAAGAAATTAAGGAAGCTATGTCAGGAAATCTGTGCCGATGCACAGGTTACCAAAATATCTTTAAAGCGATTGAACAGGCGGCTAGGGCAATTAAGAAGTACAAAGAAGAATAGGACAGGGCCTAAAATGGATATAATTATTGATAATCTTCCGAGTGAAAACATTCCAACACCGAAGCAAACAGTTTTAACCCCTAGTAAGAATCAGGAGGGGGACGATTTAGACAATCGGCTCTTTACCGTTGTTGGAGAGAGCGTTCCTATGGTGGATGCTGTTGAGAAGGTAACAGGGAAAGCGAAATATTCGACAGATATTGCGCTTCCGAATATGCTTTGCGGAAAAGTGCTCCGAAGCCCTTATTCGCACGCCCGTATCAAGAATATTGACACATCTGCTGCAGAAAAGCTGCCCGGTGTTGCTGCAGTCGTAACATGGTCTGATTCTAGCGGCATTCCGTTTAGTTCTTCTCAATATCATGATCAATACATTCTGGCCAAGGATAAAGTCCGGTTCGTAGGTGATGAAGTCGCCGCTGTTGCTGCTGTTGATGAGCAAACTGCAATAGAAGCTCTTGAGCTGATCAAAGTTGATTACGAGATTCTTCCCGCCGTTTATGATATTGACTCAGCTCTAGCAGAAGACGCTCCAATCATTCACGAGGACTTAGATAATAATGTTCGCCACAATTTGGAGTATGAGCGTGGTGATATTGAGTCTGCGTGGAAGCACTGTGTTGCTGTGGTAGAAGAAACCGTTTGTACTTCACGTCAGCACCCTGCATACATCGAACCGCAGTCAGCTGTAGTAGATATAGATACCGATGGACGTATTGAAGTTTGGGCAAGCAGTCAAATCCCGGCTGGCGAGATTCGCAAAAAAATTGCATTGATCGTTGGAGTACCCCTTGATGATGTTCGTGTTCATCAGACTTTCGTTGGCGGTGCTTTCGGAGGCAAGGTTTGGCAGCATATTGTTCCCTTAACAGCCCTATTGGCAAAAAAAGCTAACCAGGCCGTAAGATTAACTTATAACCGCAGGGAAGATTTGACTTGCACACCTACTCGCCTCAACATGAGGATGCGATTAAAAATGGGTGCCGATGCCGAAGGAAATATCCTAGCGAAAGAGACGGAGATCGTTGCTGACAATGGTGCGTATTGTATAAACTCTCCTGTTGTTGTTGATACTGCGGCAACTCGTATAGAATCGCTTTACCGTTTTAAGAATATTAGTACGAAAGCTAAGCTAGTTTACACAAATACAGTCCCCACCGGCACTTTCCGAGGCTTCGGGAATCCCCAAGGCACATTCATGGTTGAGTCCGTGATGGATAAGCTTGCAGAAAAATTAGGTATTGACCCCTCTGAAATACGTAAGATTAACGGCGTAAAACCGGGAGATGTCAGTGCTCATGGCTGGGAAATCAAAAGCTGTGAGCTTGAACAATGTATCGATAAAGCAGTCGAGGCTTCAAATTGGAAAGAAGTAAAACGTGATGCTCAATATGGCCATGGAATAGGTATGGCATGTTGTATTCACGTGAATGGTAATCGTTCTGTGTCTCCGGCTTGGGACGGCGCCAATGCAAGTGTGAAGATAACAGAAGGCGGTCAGGCGATAGTGAGTTGTGCTGATGGCGATATTGGGCAAGGAGCTTCAACTACTTACGCTCAGATCGTAGCGGATGTCTTGAATATTCCACTCGAAAAAATAAGGGTAGTGCGTGTTGATACAGATAACGTTGGTTTAGGTTTTGGCGCTTTTGCAAGTCGTGTGACATATCTGGCTGGAAATGCTGTAAAGGCAGCGGCATTAATTGCGAAGCAAAAACTGTTCGACCATGCTGCATTGATGGCTGGCGATAAGCAGGATCAGAACATGTATTTGTCAGATGGCCATGTCAAAAACTTCGCGGGTTGGAGTAAGCCCATCGGTAAAGTAGCTGAGGATTACGCATACTCTCACTCTGGCGTGCCGCTCTACGGCAATGGCTATTTCACTCCTCCAAATGTCGTTATGGCTGATTTTAAGACTAAATATGGGAATATATCCTCCACCTATTCATTCGCTTGTCATGTAGCAGAAGTGGAGGTGGATTTGGAAACAGGTAAAATTCGTATCGATAATTACGTTGCGGTTCATGACTCCGGTAAACTTATCAATCCCATGCTAGCTGAAGGTCAGGTAGTAGGAGGTGTCGTCCAAGGTGTCGGCTATTCGATTTTCGAAGACTATTATTTTGATCGTGAAGGTGTTATCTTGAACAACTCCTTTTTGGATTATAAGCTTCCCACATCCGTTGATATTCCTAACATTACTACAATTTTTGCTGATAGTAATGAGCCGACTGGCCCAATGGGAGCCAAGGGTATTGCAGAAATTACGATTGTGCCTGTGGCTGCAGCTATAGGCAATGCATTGTACGACGCTTTAGGCAAACGAGTTACAACGATGCCCTTTACTCCTGAGAGAGTTTTGGCAGCAATTAAAAACAAGAATGATGAGGTGAAAAATGACTAAGAAACACCAATTCGGAATCGGACTTTTAGGAGATGCTGAAATATCAAAAATCCCGAAGTATGCGAGTCTGGCTGAAGATATGGGATACGACGTCTGTTGGATAGCCGAAGATTATTTCTGTGGTGGAGCATTTTCGATTGCAGCAGCATGCGCTGCCGCAACAAACAATATTAATCTCGCTATAGGAGTAATCAATCCCTATACTCGACACCCCTTGCTGTCAGCCATGGAAGCAGCGTCTTTGTACGAGGTCTCTAATCAAAGAATCACTATCGGGCTTGGTTCCAGTAATCCTGTATGGATTCAACAACAAATGGGAATTCCATACGTCAAACAATTGGCTTCGATAAGTGAAACAACTCAGATCATGCAGCATTTTTTCAAGGGTAATGAGTTTAGCTTCAACGGCGATGTTTTTCAAGTTAACAATGTTCTTCCTCGTACGCCGAAGTGTGAAGATCTGCCAATTTATCATGGGGTGAAATCCAAAAAAATGCTCCAACAAGCCGGTGCCAGTGCAGATGGTGTTCTTCTGTCCGTAGGAACTTCTGCAAACTATGTCTCTTGGGTTAAGGAGCAGATACGTACAGGTGCCGAGTCATCAGGAAGAATGCTGGAAGGTTTTACGATTGCGGCATACCTCATTTTTAGCATTGATGAAGATCGTGAGCTTGCCCGTTCAAGAGTCAAAAACAGATTGGCCTATTATCTGGGCCTCCATGGCAGGCATGACATTATGAGGCAGGCAGGAGTACCGGAGGATCTTTGTGACTTGTTCCGTGATGGTTTTCTCTCAGGCAGCCCACGCAGTGACCTAATCACTGATGAATTAATAGACACTTTTACAATATCAGGCGAGCCGGAAGAGTGTAGAAAAAGATTCCAAAAGTTGTTGGATGCAGGAATAACCCAAGCGGTTGTATACCAAATTCCGGAAATTCCAATGGAAGAAAACATGGCTCAAGTTAGAGATTATATTTTCACATAATGTAAGGAGGATAGTAGTAATGAAGATAGCATTTATTGGAGGAACAGGCAATTTAGGACTTGGCTTAGCGCTGCGGTGTGCGAATGCCGGTTTTGAAATACTTATAGGATCAAGAAACGCGGAAAAAGCAAAAGAAACAGAACGAGAAATTCTTGCGAAGTTACCGCAGGCTTCCGTTACAGGCAGTTCGAATGAAGTTGTTGCAGGTTTGGCAGATCTGATTGTAATTGCATTACCTTATGCCGCCCTTATAGATACGTTGCCACATATTGCCACTCAATGTAGTGGAAAGCTGGTTCTTGACACGACGGTTCCTATGAAATATGGGAGACCACCAGTTTATCAGGCGCCAGCCGCAGGCTCGGCGGGACAGGAAGTAGCTCTAATGCTTCCAGAATCACAAGTTGTTTCCGGCCTACACACGATGTCGGCGGCTTCTTTGTCGAACTTAGATTATGTCCTCGATAGCGATGCTCTTATTTGTGGAGACGATAAGGATGCAAAACAGACTGTCATAGATGTCTTTTCTAAGTTTATCCCGAGAATATTCGATGCGGGAAAGCTCAGCAACGCCAATGCCATTGAGAGACTTACCCCCTTAGTGATCTCTATTAATCAAATCTATAAACGTGGACATGTTGGCATCAAGCTAACGAATATATAAATAAGTGGAAGGAAAAGTGATGTTGAAGCTAAAAAGAGGGAGCAGAGAGATCGAAGGGAGACTAGAAATAATTCGTAATGCTCAACTTCTCTTCAAAGCATTCAGACTCACACAAGCAAACGAGGAGGAAAGAAATGAAAGACTCTAGAAAAATCATGAAACTAGTAGCGTTGCTGTTAGGAATGGCCCTGTTTTTCAGCGTAGCAGCCTGCAATCAGGATAATGGTAAAACGCCCGAAACAGCAAAGAAACCAGAAGGATCCGAATCTGCTGCGCCAGTACCAGCTGGAGATCCTATTGTCATTGGAGCGATTCTCCCGCTGAGCAGCTCCGCAGGCGTATCAGGAAACAGAGTGAGGTCAGGCATGGAGGCCGCTGCTGCCGCTATTAATGCTGATGGCGGAATTGATGGAAGGCCCGTAAATATCATTTTTGAAGATATCGAGTCGAGTGATCCTCAGCTTGCCCTTAGTGCTGCTGAAAAGTTAATTCACCAAGATAAGGCTGTAGCAATTGTAGGATGCTATGGAAGTTCTGCCTCGCTTGCGGTCTTACCTGTTTGTGAAGAGAATGAAATAGCGATGGTTGAGCCTGTAGCAACATCGCCCCTTCTAACATCGGGAAGCAAATGGGTTTTTCGCGTGACATCGACGAATGGAATTGATGCAGAGGCTGTAGGTCCGTATCTTCCTGCTATGGGATTTACGAAAGTGGCGTACCTGCCAGTGGATAATGATTGGGGGCTTTCAGTTGTTAAAGGTTACATTCCGGTCCTTGAAGCTGCTGGTGCTGAAACGATCGAAGTTCTACCAGTCACAATCGGAGAGACTGATTACCTCGCACAGTTGACGAAAATTAAGAATTCCGGGGCAAACTCAGTCATTATCACCCAGGACATTGAATCAAATGCAACCCTCATTCGCCAGATCAAAGAGGCCGGCATGGATGATTTTAAGATCTTGAGTACAAGTGGAAACAACTCTTCAATGATCTACAAATTAATTGGTGAAGTCGCCGATGACACCTACTACGTTGAATATTATGCAGAACCTGATATGAAGGGAGCGCCTAATGCTGAGCGCGGGCGCGAATTTGTTGAATACTTTGCAACAATCGACCCCGATACAGCAGTCGATTTCTTCGTAATTACTGGTTATAACTCAGTAATGGTTCTCAACGAAGCCATTAAAGATGCCGGTTCCACAGATCGTGTTGCTATTCGCGATGCCCTGCAGAAGGTGGAATACGATAGCTTAAGAGGCACGATTGCATTTGATGAATTTGGTCAATCGCACGGCGATGTAGTTCTGACGCATTTGCACGGTGATGGGTCAATCGACGTTATCGATTATAAAAATCAGAAATAAAAGTGGCATAAAGAGCTTGGTTGCGCCGGCTTTCCAGAAGTCGGCGCAATTATACAATACGTGTCTCATGATTTTTACCTAAGTCATTATATCCGTAGTTTTACATTTAACTAAGTAGTAGGGAACGAGAGAAATATGACTGAATTCTTACAACAAATTACGAACGGAGTTATCGTTGGAGCCACCTATGCTCTCTTGACGATAGGCTTAACGATGATTTTCGGTCTTATGGATATTTTAAACTATGCCCATGGAGAACTATATATGATGGGTGGTGTTGCCGCATATTTTATCATGGAACTTGGTGGCATTAGCTATTTCATGAGTATCCCATTAACTATACTTCTGTGCTTCTTCATTGGCCTTGTTATTGAATTAGTGCTCGCTAGAAATCTGTATTCAGCTCCATTAGTTACTACGGCAATAGCTACGGTAGGTTTGTCAATCTTTCTTCAAAATACTATTTTCCTGTTTTGGGGTAATATGCCAAGGACACTGCGATCACCGTTTCCTATTAAGCCCCTATACGTAGGAAATGTTACGCTTCCGCCTGTACGTCTCTTTGTTTTAATCATTGCTGTAGCAGTTATTGTCGCGACGCAGATTGTCATTAAATACACGAAAATAGGTAGGGCTATGAGAGCTACTTTCCAGGATAGGGAAGCTGCGCAGCTTTCAGGAATTAATACCAAAATGATTTATGCTGTTACTTTTGCCTATGGTAGTGCTTTAGCCGGCTTATCGGGACTTTTGTCGGGTAGTTTTCTCACTGTTTCTCCATTTATGGGTCCTGCAGTCACGAACAAAGCGTGGGCCATTGCCATTATGGGAGGAAAAGGAAATATTCTTGGAGCGATTTTCGGCGGATTTATTTTAGGTGTTGTTGAAAATCTGGGCGCTGGGTATATTTCTTCAGCTTATAAGGATGTATTCAGCTTTGTAATAGTAGTTTTGGTCTTGGTCTTTAAGCCCGAAGGTTTATTCACTCGGAAGAGCCAAAATATTGGTTCTAAAAGAGGCAAACTAACAGCTAAGGAAACGAAGTAATATGGATAAAAAGATAACGGTAACCGTAGCGTTAGTAGTTGCGATTGTTCTGCCCTTTCTGATCCGTTCAGAATACTACATGCACATATTGGTTCTTGCCCTGATGTATGTCATGTTGACGCAGGGTCTCAATTTACTTGTTGGCTATGTCGGACAACTTTCATTAGGGCACCACACTTTTATGGCCTTGGGTGCTTATTCATCTGCCTTGTTATCACTAAAATTGGGCATTCCGGTAATACTAAGCATGCTGATCGGTGCCCTTATTGCAGCATTCCTCGGCTATCTGATGAGCAAATTGACCTTCAGGGTAAGGGGCTCATATTTCGTGATTTTGACGACAGCTTTTTCAGAAATTGCAAGACTGGTAATCAATAATTCGACAGATATTACAGGTGGTCCGATGGGAGTCAGGAACATTCCTTCGTTCAGTATTTTTGGATATGTTTTAAAAAGTAAAACATCATATTATTATTTGGGTTTAGTTCTGTCTGTCATTATTATTTATGTCTGTGATCGCATTGTAGACTCAAAAACCGGTAGAGCCTTTGCAGCCCTACGTGAAGAAGAGGGGTTGGCTAACTCGGTAGGGATCAGTTACGCGCGTTTTGCAATGGTAGCTGTTGTTGTTGGAGCCTTCTTTGCCGGCATTGCCGGAGGGTACTATGCTCATTACACAAACTTCATTAGCCCAGATCTCTTGTCCTTTAATAACACTTTGACAATCCTGCTGATGGTTGTCATTGGAGGTAAGGGTACAATATTTGGTCCTATTTTGGGTTCAGTAATATTCAGTTTTGTTCCTGAACTGTTGCGAGCAGTTGACAATTATAGGTTGCCCATATATGGAATCGTTCTGATGGTTTCAGCCTTGTTCATGCCAAAAGGTATCGCTCCCATCTTGTCAAACTTGTATAACGACGCCAAAAAGAAGTATAGGAAAAACAAGTTAAACAGATCTGAAGGGGGGATAAGTTAATGGCAATACTAGAGGTTCGAGGTCTGACGAAGGAGTTTGGTGGCCTGACTGCTGTAAATAACGTCTCTTTTGATCTTCACGAAAATGAAATACTGGGATTGATAGGGCCAAATGGTGCGGGTAAAACGACCACTTTTAACATGATTGCCGGCAGTCTTGCTGCTACAAGAGGCAGCGTCAAATATAACGGTGTTGAAATTCTTGGTAAGAAATCGACAGAAATAGCCAACCTAGGAATTGCTCGTACCTTTCAGATCACTGCAATATTCCATGGCTTAACCGTACTGCAAAATGTCGTTGTTTCCACGCACAGGCTTCAGTCTGCCAACATTCTCGATAGTTTGTTTTATACAAAACGATACAGAGAAGAGGAAGCGGCAATTAGAGAAAAAGCCATGGATGTTTTGGAATTTGTTGGCATTGCTCATTTGGCTGATGTAGTTGCATCCAATCTGCCTTATGGCCAGCAGCGCCTACTTGAAGTAGCTATCGCATTAGCCACTGAACCCCAAGTAGTGCTATTTGATGAACCTGCAGCAGGTCTAAACCCGGAAGAGACTCGGATGTTTGATAATCTTGTCTGCCGTATAAGGGATAGGGATATATCTATTCTGATGATAGAACACAATATGCGGCTGGTGATGGGTATATCAGACCGCATTATTTGTCTGAATTACGGTACCTTGCTGGCAGAAGGATCGCCAGAAGAAGTCAGCAGTAATCCGCTGGTTATTGAGGCTTATCTAGGAAAAGGCGGTGAAGAATAATGTTAGAGGTAAAGAACATTAAGGTTGCTTATGGGAAAACCGTGGTAATTCATGACCTCTCATTAAACGTGCAAAAAGGTGAGTTAGTCACATTATTGGGTGCCAATGGTGCCGGCAAAACGACAACTTTGAAAACCATCGTAGGTCTACTCAAACCTATGGAAGGTGAAATTATTTTCGAGGGCGAAGATATTTCCAAGATTGCCTCGGAACAGATCGTCAAAAGAGGCATATCGCTATGCCCGGAAGGACGACATGTATGGCCGAAAATGACGATTGATGAGAATTTGACGGTGGGCGGGTATACGTTGCCAAGGAATGAAGTCGAGCCTCAAAAAGAAAAAATGTACGAACTGTTCCCGCGCCTTTTGGAACGAAAGTACCAAAAGGCAGGCAGTTTGAGTGGAGGTGAGCAACAGATGCTTGCCATAGCCCGCACCATGATGGCAAAACCGAGATTTATCTTATTTGATGAGCCCTCCTTGGGTCTTGCTCCAATTATCATCGAGCAAATATTGGACATTATCGCAACAATTAGAAGAGAAGAAAACGCGACCGTGCTGTTGGTTGAACAGAACGCTAACATGGCACTTTCGATATCTGATCGAGGGTACGTTATGGAAAGCGGTCTGTTGTCTTTAGAAGGCAATGCATCCGATCTCAGAAACAATGCCCATGTGAAGAAGGCATATCTAGGGAAATAAGCAAGTGGAAACCTCTAACTTGGGCACAGGGTTCAAAGTTACGGTAAAGATTCTGGGACTATGTGCCAGTCCTAGAAGGGGAGCCACTGAGGCAGTGTTGAGGAAAGCATTGGAAGCTGCTAAAGGATTCGGTTGTGCCATTGAGACAGAGTATGTTTCTTTGAGCAATAAGAGAATAGCTTCTTGTTGCGATTGCCGTTTCTGCATAGAAAATCAGATGTGGTGTCAGGTTAAAGATGATATGCAAGAAATTTTTGATCTGATTATTGATGCAGATGCTTTGCTTGTCGCATCTCCAGTTTACGTAATGTCGGCTACTCCTCATTTATACGCGCTTTGCTCGAGGATGCGACCTGCAATACACGTATATCCAGAACTTTTTCGTGAGAAGTTCATATCCGTCATTGCAGTTGGCGGGAAGAGAAACGGTGGGCAGGAAATTACCATATCGAATATTCATAATCTTTTCATGGCAAGGGGTATGAATGTTGTAAGTAATGAGAGCGGATATTATGCCGGCGCTCATATTTGGTCAAAGGATGGTGATGCCGAAGCTGTGTTGCAGGATCTAAGTGGCATCGACTCGGCAGAAAAGCTAGTGAGGAAGTTGACGGAAATAACTTATGTTCACAAGCTCGGCCGTATGGCGAGTACACTTCTGGCATAGATTGTTTAAGTGAGCTAGGGAGAAAAAATGGCAAACCATGTAACATTAATTTCTTTACCTTTTAGGGATGAAGTCAAAAACGGGGACTGTATCGCCCAACACGTTCAGACTTCGCTGATGGAGCAACGAGTAAAGTTGCAGAACGGAGACATTGTTGTTGTAACACATAAGGTTATCTCAAAAGCTGAAGGCTTAGTTGTTGATCTAAATACTGTTGAATGCTCGGCCGAGGCTCTAAGATATGCTGATTTAACGGGAAAAGATCCGCGTTTGCTTCAGGTGATTTTAGATGACAGTATTGCAGTTGTCCGTTGTGGAGCGAAACTTCCTATTATTACAAGGCATAAGCTTGGCTACGTTTCCGCAAATTCGGCTGTAGATCAGTCAAATGCCGGTCATGACGAATATGTTATACGCTTGCCGGAAAATCCTGACAAATCAGCAGAGAAAATCAGACTATTCCTGGAAGAAGAATTTAATGCAGAAATTGCCGTCATCGTTTCAGACACTCATGGGCGTGCTTTTCGTAAGGGATCTATGGGGGTAGCGCTGGGTATTAGCGGCATTTCTGCACTGAAAAATTTCATCGGCATGGAAGATCGCGATGGGAGAGTACTCAGAGGCTCTGTCGATGCTCAAGCAGATCTTCTTGCTTCTGCTGCAATGTTGCTGATGGGTCAGGCAGCAGAAAATGTACCCTTCGTTCTCATTAGAGGTTATGAGTTTGAACGAGTTAAGGGGAGCGGAGCCGACTTAGTAAGAGCTCCTGAGCAAGATCTTTTTGCAGAACCAAATACTAATAATTCTTAAATACAGAGGATGATACCGCATGGCAAATTTCCGTGCGATGAAAGGAGAAAAAATGAAATATATCAATGACATCACCGAGGCAATCGGTAACACGCCTTTGCTGAAATTGAACAAGGTTGGCAAGGGAGTTGGTGCAAATGTTTTTGTAAAACTTGAACATTTAAATCCGAGTGGCAGCTACAAAGACCGTATGGCTCTATCGATGATAGAGGCAGCGGAAAGAGGTGAAACTTGGAATGGGAGAAAACTTGAAAAGGGCGGGACGATTGTTGAAGCCTCCGCCGGAAACACTGCTCCTGCGCTTGCATTAGTCGCTGCTGTCAAAGGTTATAAGGCGAAATTTTATCTGTACCGATACATGTTCGAAGGTGAAACCAATTCGCGCATGCTAATTACTCAGGCCTATGGGCCGGAAGTAGCCATCTCCAGCGAACCAGAAAAATATATACAACCCGATCTCCTAGAAAAGCTTCGCGAGGAAGAACCAGACCTTCTTGATGTCCTAGCCGCAAAGAAAGATTGTGCTATTGCTGAGGACGAGTGTGAAAAAGTAGTTTGGGTGGATCAGATATACAACAAGTATAACAACCTCGGCCAAGAAAAAATGGCTGCAGAGATATTTGAACAGCTCGACGGCAAGATTGATGCTATAGGATGCTCGGTTGGAGCAGGAGGCTCACTATACGGATTGTGCTCCGGTTTGGCTAAGCTGGGTGTTAGGCCTGAATTAACTTTTGGAGTGGTTCCTCATGGCACTGAAAACTATCTTCATTTCGAGGGAGAAGAAGCAGGCCAAGGTGAATTTGAGCACTCGCAGGCAAGTGTAAAGATTGCTGAAGCGATGAAGCTTGATAAATGGTTAAATGAAAAATCCATTATAGAAAACATGCTCGCTGATGGCTACCCTGACAGATTCTATCGCGTGACTGATGAGGAGGCTAAAATCATCGCCGATCGCTTATGCCAAGAAGAAGGAATTTACTGTGGTATGTCTTCTGGTGCAAACGTCGCAATTGCCTTGAAGATAGCAAAGGAATTGGGTCCTGGCAAAAATGTTGTCACGACGATCGTTGATCGTAGAGATCGCTATATGTCCGAAGCTCCCAATGAAGTATATTCCGTGTGATATTGCCGTGAATAAAACAGCATTTATTGTCATAAGAATCTTAGGTGAAAAAGATAATCAAAAATTTAAAAGAGAGGTAGTAACAAATGAAAGCAAAATTTGGACTTGGAATCGCAACAGGAACCGAGGGATTGATGTATCCGATCCCTTATTCATCATTGGATGAGGTCATTGAGTTATCAGTCTTAGCAGAGAAATTGGGTTTTGATGCCGTTTGGGGTAACGATCACCTGACGACCCAATCCTATGTCTGGGATGAATTTCAGAAACAACCGCGGTATTATGCACCTCTGCTTACACTTGCCGCCATTGCCCGTGAAACAAAGACTCTAAAGGTAGCAACAGCTCTTCTAGTTATACCCTTTAGGCATCCTTTAGTGGTTGCAAAGGAATTAGTCACTTTGGATCTTATCGCTAAGGGCAGATTGTATATCGGTGTTGGCCTTGGGGCATACAGAGAAGAATTCGAAGCTCAGTTTGGCGATCGGTCAAAGAAAATGCATCGAGGAAAAATGTTGAATGAAAGTCTTGAAGTTATTAATAGGCTCTTTAAAGAGAGAAGTGTTAGCTTTGATGGCGACTATTTCCAGCTGACAGATGCTGTCTGCTATCCAAAACCGGAGACCATGCCCTTCCCGTTCTACATTGGAGGCAATTCGGCCAACTCTTTCCAAAGAGTCGAAAAATTCGGAACCGGCTGGCTTCCGGCATTGCTGACACCTGATGAAGTCAGAAAAGGTAAGATGGCGCTTGAGGAAATCTTTAGCAAGTCTGAACGCTCTTTTGACGAGATCGATATTGCTCCCCAGCTCGCTGTTTCTATTGCTAAGACGCATGAAGAGGCAATTGAAAAATATGAGCGATCACAAATGTACAAGCATTCAGTCTCGTTGCAGCAGTCGACCATGAAAGGAAGGGACGCATCTAATTATCTGGAGCGCAATTTGATCGGATCGGTTGAAGAGGTTGAGGAAATGGTAGAACGCTATATTGAAGCTGGTGTAACCAATTTTTCGGCATTGATTTTCACTGATAACACCGTGGAAGAAACGAAAGAACATATGCAGCTATTCTCTGAGACGATAATTAAGAAATACGGTGAATAAAAGAGATTTGGGGGTGAAAGCTTTGCAACTGAGCGACTTTAGAAAGAACCGAGTAAAGATGGCATGCAGGGATACAGGTGTTGACTTAATCGTCGCATCCCTGCCTGAAAATCTTAGCTACCTTGCTGACGGCTATATTTGCGTTGTTCAGGGCACGATGAATCGTTCAACATGCTTCATTGGGTACAACCTAAACACGGAAAGATTCTCATATGTTGTTTCTTATGCTGAGATTCCAACTGTTTTAGAACATGCAGGATACGATGTCGATTTGTTTACCTATGGAGTTTTTAGATTTTCACAGTCGGAAGATAAGGATAACTCTTTGTCTCAAAGACTGGATGATGAATCGAAAAGGCGCTATCCTGATTTGAGCCAAGCTCTCGTAGCCATGTTTAAGCACAACAATGCTTCAGTTGTCGCGCTTGACGAAGAACGCATTAGCGTAAGTGATTGGAAGAAAGTTGAAGCTCTACTTCCATCCGATATGAAGCTTATTTCAGGCACAGACATCTTTATGCAAGCAAGGTACATAAAGCATGAAGATGAGATCACCGGCATTGAGAGAGCTGCGCGAGTAGCCGAAGATGCGCTGATGGTTGCACTGGCGGCGTATCAGCCCGGCATGACAGAAAAGGACATAGAGTATCTCTATAAGAGAGAGGCCGTACGCCAAAAAGCAGATCCATTTTTCTTTGTGGGCACTGCCGGTCACAGGGCGGCATACTCCGATACTGTGAATACAGATTATGTAATACAAAATGGCGACATGATCCGATTCGATTTTGGAGTAAAAATTGGCGGGTATTGTTCTGACCTTGCAAGAACGGCTGTTGTTGGAAAAGCTTCTGACAAATTGGAGAGATACTTTTCTGCCGTAAAAATTGGAATGGAAGAAGCTATTAAGGCGGTTCGTCCGGGCATCAGCGCCGAGGAGCTTTTCAAGATAGCTGTTTCCGCAACGCAGGAGAACGGAATTCCGCATTACTGGCGACATCACGTGGGTCACGGAATTGGGGTGGAGATGTATGATTACCCCACAATATCCCTTGGAGCCAAAAACATTTTAGAACCCAACATGGTGATTAATCTTGAGACACCGTACTATGAACCCGGCTGGGGAGGAGTGCAGGTGGAAAGTACGATTGCTGTAACTCAGGAATCATACCGAGTGCTTGATGTAAGCACGATCGATTTGATCAGAATTTAGTTTTGTAGTCTTCCTAGTGGCTATGTTGTGATGAGAGTAGTGGAAGCTTTATGCTTCCACTGCTCGCCGCGTGAGTAAATGATATGAGCAGTAGAGAAAGAAAAAATCGTGTATGTGCATGCATTCCATTTAAGAATTTGAAGTCATGCAAAACAAGGTTGAGAGATACACTGTCGCAACAACAAGTTGAGCAGCTGATGATTGGGCTATTATGTGGGGTCAGCAGCGCCCTTCTGAATTGCCCGATTATTGAAGAAGTTTGGCTATTTACGGCAGATAAGGAAGTAGTGTCAAAAGATCCTATTTTCAAGGATGTACATCTTATCGAAGATGCTGAGAAGTTGGATTTGAATGATTCGTTTGCCAGAGCAGCGCAATTGGCCTCTAACGAAGATTTTACAGGCATGCTTTTTATACATGGGGATATTCCATTTCTTTGCTCAAAAGAACTTGATCAGATAATTTCTTCTTGGAACGGTGAAACTGTTCTTTTATTCAGTGACAAAAACTTTAGCGGTACGAATGCGATCCTAACCCCTTTACCTGCTGCCATCAGCACCATGTTTGGAAAAAACAGCTTAAAAAGACATGTTGCAATGCTTATTGATTCTGATCATGATTTTGAAATCCTGTATTACAGAAGTATTGCAATTGATATTGACGAGGTAAGTGACCTTAACTATCTGTATTCACCTTGTGGTTATGGAAATCTCCTTTCTAGATGGAAGGCTTGAAATGAAGGTCGTAGCATTATCGGGTGGTGTTGGGGGAGCGAGGCTGGCTTCCGGTCTCGCAAGTGTGATCAAGCCTAACGATTTGACCATAGTTGTAAACACCGGTGACGATTTTTATTATTGGGGGCAGCATATCTCTCCGGACATCGATATCGTTATGTACCACTTGGCGGGCATGGAGAGAGAAAACCCCGGTTGGGGGATTGAAGGTGATAGTTTTAACGTGCTTGAGGCACTGAAAAACAGTCAGGCAGAACAATGGTTTCAACTTGGAGATAAAGATCTTGCCACTTCAATTATCAGGTCAACACTATTAAATCATGGTTATACGTTGACAGAGGCAACTCAAGTCTTAGCCTCTCATTTTGATATTCAAGCTAACATTTTTCCCATGACAGATCAGTTCGTCCCAACGGTCATTCTCGCACAAGATGGCTCAGAGTATCCATTTCAGGATTATATGGTGAAGTTAAAGTGTGAGCCCGAAGTGAAGAGTATTGAGCAGAAGAATCTTTGTCACGCGATAATGCCGCAAGGTTTGGATCATAAAATTGCTGAAGCCGGTTTAATTTTTATCGGCCCAAGTAATCCGTTTTTAAGTATAGCGACGATTCTAAATATTGCTGGTATGAAAGAATCAATTATATCTTCACCCGCCCGCAAAGTAGCTGTATCACCTATTATCGGTGGAAAAGCGATCAAGGGATCTGCAGCGAAAATGATGCGTGAATTAGGGTTGCGGGTAAACGCTGTCGCGGTCGCAGAATTTTACAGAGACGTGATCGATTGCTTTGTGCTTGATGCTGTTGATGAATATTTGGTGAGTGCCATTAGCGATATGGGTCTCACTACAATTGTCTGCGACACGATAATGAAAGGAAAGCTTGGAAGGCGAAGACTGGCAGATTATTTGCTCCGTGAATTTTCTGACTAGACGTTTTCAATGCTACTACACTGACTTTTATATTTGCAAAGGAGAAGAAAATGAGAGACTTGCTCAATTTATTGAAAGCTCGGTATTCGGAAAGAAACTTTGACCCCAAAAAAGAAGTGGAGGAGGAGAAGTTATATAAATTACTAGAGGCAGGGCGGGTAGCTCCAACGGCATCCAACCGGCAAGCTTTCAGAATGTATCTGACGAGGGGAAAAAGAGGTAAAGAAATTATGTCTCACTTCAATGCTCCTGCTCACATTATATTGACAGGTATTGAAAAAGACGCTTGGAGCAGAAAATATGATGGCTTTAGTTCTGTTGCCTTAGATTTGGGTATCGTGGGCACCCATATTGTATTGGAAGCTGAAAGTCTAGGGTTAAAAACGTGTATGATCTGTGCCTTCGAGCCGGATCGGATTATACAGGGGTTGACGTTGCCGGCTGAAGAATATCCCATGATGGCAATAGCTGTTGGATATCCGAGTGCCGACTCTAAACCTGCTCCTAAACACACAGAGCGCAAATCGATGGACGAATTAGTAACTGTAGTCGATTAGATTAGTAATTATTCAATTGTAAATAACGATAAACGAAAAGAGGTATAAAAATGATTATCGGAGTACCAAAAGAGATTATGCCTGGAGAACGCCGCGTCGCGGCATCACCGGAGACGACGAAGAAGATGGTTCAAGACGGGCTGACCGTTCTAATTGAGCAGGGTGCCGGAGAGGGTTCTTTCTACCATGACGAGGCCTATATGGCTGCCGGAGCCGAAATAGTGCCTAATGTGGCTGATCTCTATGATAGGGCAGACATCATTCTCAAGGTAAAGGAACCGCTCATGAATGATGCTCAGGGTAAGCACGAGGTTGAACTTATGAAAGAAGGGCAGCTCTTAATTACCTTTATTCACCCTGCATCACCGGTTAACCACGCGATGGTTAAACAGATGGCGAACCGCGGTATTAACAGCATTACTCTAGATAGCATCCCCCGCATTACACGTGCCCAGAACATGGATGCCCTGACGTCTATGAGTACTTGTGCAGGATATAAAGGTTTACTCATGGCAGCCAATGAGTTGCCCAAATTTGTGCCGCAGATCTTCAGTCCTGTAGGCATGATTAGGCCAATCAATGCTCTCATCATCGGTGTAGGCGTTGCCGGTTTACAGGCCTTGGCTACAGCCAAACGTCTAGGAGCTATTGTCTATGCAGGTGACATCCGACCGGCAGCTGTTGAGCAAGCCCAATCCCTAGGCGCCAAGACCATAGACTTAGGAGTACCGTCCGAGGAGGCCATCGGTGAGGGTGGCTATGCCTTAGCCCTGTCTGAGGAGAGGCTGGCTGAAGAACGGAAAGTTCTGTCTAAGCACCTGCCTAATATGGATATCGTGTTCCTGTCAGCGCTCGTTCCGGGAAAAGTTGCGCCCGAACTCATAACAGAAGACATGGTCAAGCTGATGCAGCCGGGTTCAGTCATTGTTGACATTTCAATTGACCAAGGCGGCAACTGTGTCATTACGCCTCCCGGTACGGTTGAAAGCAAACACGGAGTTACTTTGATCGGTATTAAGAATATTCCTGGCCTGATACCAACCAGCTCCACATGGATGTTCTCCCAGAATGTCTATAACCTGTTGTCATACCTCTTGCGGGATGGCAAGCTCGTCATTGATCTCAGTGACGATATTATTGACAGTGCACTGACCACATATCAGGGGCGTGTAGTGCATAGGGGAACCCTAGAGGCTTTCGCTCTCGACCGTGCCTAGTTAATGTCCCTCTTTCAATTAATCTGGAGTATGTCCCAAGCAGTTTAACCAGCTTGGGACATGTCTACGACTTTTTTAATTTTAATATTTAAGGAGATTTTTATGGGAATCGAACACCTTATCTTGCTTGTTGTTTTTCTTATTTCGACAGTAGTAGGTTACAAGGTCATTGACCGCGTGCCTAGCCTCTTACATACGCCCCTCATGTCTGGTATGAATGCCTTTTCCGGTGTTACAGTGCTCGGCTGCCTTAGTGCCACCGCTCTAGCAACGGGACCTATCAGCAAGATATTGGGCTTTATCGCCATCGTTCTCGCTATGATTAACATTGTTGGCGGCTTTGGTGTAACGGATCGTATGTTGCGCATGTTTCACTCTGAAGATAAGGAGGCCAAGTAATGCTGTCATTTCTTACGAGCCAATACCAGCCCTTTGTCGCTGCTATCAGCACTCAGTCGCACGATATTGTCTACTATGTCTGTGCAGCTGCCTTGGCCGTTGTAGTGCTCCTTGGCATTGCCATGATGAGCAAGGTTAGGGTAGCTGTGCGCGGCAACCTCATTGGTGCCTGCTCCATGCTCCTCATGGTCATTCTAACCCTTTGGTACTTTGAAATTTTTTCTTTTGTTGAATTATATGTCGCCATGCTGGCTGGTGCTGCTATCGGTATCTGGATCTCAGTCAAGGTTAAGATGATTCAGATGCCCCAGATGGTGGGTATGCTTAACGGCTTTGGTGGAGCTGCCTCCATGATATCCGGTATCCTGACACTAATTGCTGCCGGCGACGGAAGTCATTCCGACACCTTCTCCTTGGCAACATCTGGATTAGCAATCTTTGTAGGCGCCCTGACTTTTACTGGCAGTATGGTTGCTGCCGGAAAGCTGCATAATGTCCTGTCCCAGAAACCGCGGATCTTCAAGCACCACGCCCTCTGGACAGGCCTATCCCTTGTTTTGTCCCTAGTTCTAGTCGTCCTACTCTGTCTACCGGTCATTCTTGCACTGCCCCCACTCAAGACAGGAATCATCATTGCCTGTGTCCTTGTTTCAGGAGCTTTCGGTATTATCTTTGCTATCCGCGTTGGTGGAGCCGATATGCCAATAACCATCTCTCTCCTAAACTCCTTCTCAGGTGTTGCCGGCTCTATTGCCGGTCTCGCCATTGCAGATCCTCTTTTGGTATCGGTTGGAGGCATTGTGGGGGCCTCAGGCCTTCTCCTAACACAGATTATGTGCCGGTCTATGAACCGTAAACTGGTGGACATCTTGTTGGGGCGGACGTCTACACCGCAAATTAGGACTAAGCTTGAGGAAGAAGTCAAAACAAGCAAGAAAATTAGTACAGAGGAGATATCCACGGCATCTAAAGCAGTAGATAATACGATAGCAATGGCCAAGGTTCCATCCTATGCTGACTGGCTAGCTGAGGCCGAGCGAGTCGTTATCGTGCCCGGCTACGGTATGGCTCTATCTCAGGCTCAGCCTCTAGTCAAGCAGCTTTTAGATGTGTTAGAAGCCGATGGTAAGGCGGTAGATTTTGCCATCCACCCCGTAGCGGGTCGTATGCCCGGTCATATGAACGTGCTCTTAGCTGAAGTTGATGTGTCCTATGAGAAATTACGCGAGATGGATGAAGTTAACCCCATGTTCAAGAAGACAGATGTCGCCATTATCATTGGGGCTAATGACGTGGTTAACCCGGCTGCTAATACGGCGGAGGGTACGCCCATTTACGGCATGCCTATCCTGAATGTAGAAGATGCCAAACACATCATCATCATGAACTATGATAAGCAACCCGGTTATGCAGGAGTGGATAACCCTCTCTACGATTCCGGACGTGAGGAGCAGATTGCCCTCCTTCTGGGTGACGCTAAGGCTTCTCTCAAGATGTTGCTAGCAGATTATTCTTCCGGTACTGCAGTTCAGACAACACCTGCGGCTAGTATACCGCCCTATGCTGTTTGGCTGGCAGAAGCTAATCGTGTTGTCATTGTACCCGGCTATGGAATGGCGCTGTCTCAGGCCCAGCCTCTGGTCAAGCAGCTCATGGACGAATTGGAGTCGAACGGCAAGTCGGTAGACTTCGCTATCCATCCTGTTGCAGGTCGTATGCCCGGCCATATGAATGTTCTTTTGGCTGAAGTTGATGTACCCTATGAGAAGTTACGTGAGATGGATGAAATTAACCCTGTTTTCAAGGAGACGGATGTAGCCATTATTATTGGAGCTAATGACGTGATTAATCCGGCAGCTAATACAGCAGCGGGTACACCTATCTACGGAATGCCCATCTTGAATGTAGAAGATGCCAAACACATCATCATCATGAACTACGATAAGCAACCCGGTTATGCCGGAGTGGATAACCCTCTCTATGATTCCGGACGCGAGGAGCAGATTGCCCTCCTTCTGGGTGACGCTAAGGCTTCTCTAAAAACTCTTTTAGGAGATCTACGCGACTATTGGCTATTGTAATTAATCTTCCGGATGACCAAAGTGTCGGAACGACATTACGGCAGTTTCGTTAATGAACGGTGCAAGACGAAAATTTTGTTCGAGATGTAATGAAGTTTGTATGTCAGTCTATGCTATAATTAGTTTCCTGCACAAATGTCGTTAAAGTGCGGGAACCCCTACGGGCTCAATTTGAGAGGTCAAAACTATAAGGGAGGAAATAATTAAATATGTTCGAAGAGATTATTGGAGTTTTTACAGGAGCGAATAGGCGCAAAAGGAATTGCCAAGTTGCTACCGGAACCGCATTGGGGCTTCTGGGCGGAGCGCTTCTCGGGATCTTGTTTGCACCCAAATCAGGTGCCGAGACACGTGAATGCATCAAAGAAGCTTCCGTTAAGGGCGCTGAAAAAGTGAAAGAATTCGCCGCCGAGACAGGCGAAGTCATCAAAGAAAAAGCGGCAGTCGTCAAAGAGAAACTTCACGAAAAGTATGAGGCGCTCGGGGAAGATGCTGAAGTGCTGAAAGGAAAGGTTTCTGAAAAAGTTGCCGACAAAGCGGAAGAAGTAGCGAAAAAAGCGAGAGCGGCTGCCAGAGAAGCTCGCATGAAAGAAAAAGAAGAAGAGGCTAGCGAGTAATCAATACAGGCGAAGATGTATTCTATCGCCGAGTCGTGTGACACTCACGCGAATCGATTCGCGGCGTGGAAACGCCGTTGCACGTTCGGTTCGTTTTAGTTCTCGGAGGAGGCCTGTATGGCATATGTATTAATTTCAGTTACGGTCGATTTAATGACGTTGCTCTATGTTGTGCTAGCGCTGATGGGCGTAGCCGTTTTGATTACACTTTTCATACTGTTGATTAAAGCGAACAAAGCGGTGGATTCCGTTAATTCCTTGCTTGACGATATAAAACCCGATATCAAGGAGACAACGGATAAATTGCCTGAGCTCATGGAACACGCGACGATCATCACGGGAAACATCGTGGATGTCACGGACGCTGTCGCAGTCACGGTTCCGGCGATTATGGAGAAAATAACGCCGAAGAAGAAACCGAAGGAGAAGAAAGCGAAAAGCGCTGAAAGTGTTATTTCTTCGACAATTGTCAAAGCGCTGTTACTCCTCTTGACGACGCGTAAAGGGAAAAAGAAAGATAACCGCGGTACGCCTGTCAAGGTCATTCATACGATCAGTCGGATTATTTCGCTTTTCACGAAGCGATAGCGGACTACAGGGCATTAAGCGATAGTAAGCCTTTACGGGAGGTCGATTGTAAACTTTCCGATGAAGTTCGTTGCCTGATTAGACGACTAAGATTAACAAATCAAAAAGGAGCCTTTTGCATGGCTCCTTTTTAATTTTCGTACGATCGCTCCATCCACTCCGGTCGTGAAGAGCATGTGTAGACGGAGTATTTGGCAAGAAGAGCGACAGGACCGTACGTCATCTTTGATTGACGCAGGCCGGGATCGCCCGCATCGTCTTCGCGGTTGATGTATGTGATGCCGGAGCGGCTCCCGAACATTTTGACAAACTCGCTCACCAACATTTGGTAGACGCCGCGAAAGCTGATGTCGGCTTTTTCGATGTGCATGTAGATGGTGTCGCCTTCGATTTCAGCAAGCGAATAGCCGATAACGCGGTCGCCGACGAAGAGTGCCCCGCCGAAAGCTTCGTAGAGATCCATGTGATCGAGTACTTCGAGGATTTTGACCGCTTCCTCTACGAGCGTTCTATTTTCAGGATCGATATCCTGCTCCTGTTCGACGGCAAACGCGCGAACGGCTTCGATATTGTTCTGGCTGATGGCCTCGTAGCGCCAGTTGGGCGTTGTACGCAAGAAGCGCTTGATGTTGTTGCGCGTCGCTTTATGTTGACCGCCTTCAAGCTTCTGAAGATCCTGCGCTTCGTAGAGGTAGTCGAAATAATCGCGTTCAGCGATAGCGTGGAAACCTGGATAGCGCGCGCTTAAAAGAGGAAGATCCATCTCACCGGCGATACAGAAACAGAGCGGCTCACCTGTTTCACGGCAATGCTGTTCCAGCAGAGTGAGGGCATCTTCACGATTAAAACCGAGCGGAACCGTGAAGGCGCGGTGCTGCTCGAAGATTGTCATGCTGAAAATCAGGCAATCGGCGGCGATGACGTATTCGTACTCAAAAAAATCGCGCCAGATGAATGTGCCACCTACAGTCAGGTCGGTGATGCGCTGCGGATTGGGATGGAAGTAAGGTCTGACGAGAGGTATATGCTCCAACTCAAGTTTTTGAAAGTTTAACATGGGGTATGATCTGCCTCAATCTTAACGGCATGCGATTCGTAGAGGAATAAGAAAGGGGAAGACCGCGCTATGGTGTTCACAGACTTCCCCTGGCAATTTATTCGCTGACAAAGCCTCCCGCGCGGAGAATTTCTCTCGCTTTTTCGAGGTTTGCAGTTGAGATACGGACGATCGGGCCCGTGCAGCCCATGCCGCTCTCAGCGTAAATCGATTTGCTCCAGAGCAGTTTGACTGCGTCTTCCAAGTCGAGCACGTCGATTCCTTCAATCTGTTCCGTCACGACCTCTGAAGGAGGTGCGACGACTTCCGGTTCACCGCTCTTCGCAGAGGCGGCCTCGCGGCGTTCGGCAAGAATCTTATCGAGTCCCGCTTTGCGAGCGAGTTCGAGCTCTTGTTTGTACACCGCGGCAAGGTTGCCTTTAGCCAGCGATGCGGCGAATTCAATCGCTCCTGCGATTACGGGCGCACCGGACGCACGCGAGATGATCATGACGATGCCCGCCATNTTCTCTCCTACGCCGGGGCCGTAACCCGCACCGACTGTCTCATAGGAGCCGCCGGACGTATAGGCCGAAATCATCTTGATCACGGCATTGCCCGTCAGCGAATCAAGGACGAGAACGTCTTGTGAGGCACGCAGGATGTCGTTGCCGCGCATGATGGCTCCGCCGTCGGCACGCCCGGATGTTGCGAAGGTGATCGGATAACCGTTGTCCTGGAGCGTCTTCAAGATGATTTCCGCTTGGCGCATACCATCGAGATTGAGCAATCCGACTGTGGGGTTCGCGATGCCGTCTGCTTTAGCTGTCGCGATACCTGCGATCGCATTGAGCACGAGCGCTTCGACGCGATCGGTCGAGGTCGTTCCCGTCGTTGTGGCGAGATAGAAATCCTTGCCGGTTGCGGGCGCTACCGTACGGCCGACCGTTGAAACGCCGATCGGGAACGGGTAGTGCATCGCTACCGCGGCATCAGCTCCGCCGGAGGCGAGGAGCTCCTCCATTTTGTCAAACGCATCTTCCGCGCAGTCACTCTCGATGGTGGTCACGAGCTCATGCTTGTGGGTGCCGAGGAAAATGACATCGACGCCGCGTTCCGCCGCTTGGACGCAGCCTGTCATCACATTCTCTTCACCAAGCTCGGAACCGACCCCGATGACGGCAACTGAAGCGCGTTTACCGAACTGACCGGTCTCGAGACCGTCCGCCAGTTCGTTGAAAACGGCTGCAATGTCTCGTTTGATGCTGTTCATCTTACTCACCTGCCTCTACAAGACCTGAGGCAAAGTCACGCAGTGACTGAGCGATGATGCTGCGGATTTCCTCCTTCGAAACGCCGGCGGACTCTTCTTCGGGACCGCTGTTCGGCTCCATCAGGAAAGAGACGCCGTCGAATAAGTTCGTCATACGCCCGAGGAACAAAGAGCCCTTTCCGACGATCATGACGCGGTTAATCTCGCCGCTGAGGAGGCCATCACGCGCATGTCCCATAAAGGGAACGCCTGAGGGGATATGTCCCTGTGTCGGTGCATATCCGGGCAGACCGTGCTTGTCAACGAACGCATTGAGCTCTTTGCGCTCAATGTCGCCGCGGCGAACGGCCAGTGCGCCGATCATTTTCAGGTTTGCCGTCGGTACGTCGCCTGCGCCCGCCGGTTTCGTGATATCCGGGTTCTGCATTTCGGGGGAGTAGTAATCGACATCGGTTACTTTCAATCCAACTTTGTCGAGCGCGTCGGTTGTCAGCGAAGCGATGACGTTTTGCGGCGCGCTTCCCGTACCGACCGAGTGCCATCCGACAACGTCGGTATTGAGTTCAGGATTGATGCCGTCGTTTTCAGATATGATGACGGCGAATGCTCCGAGAACGTCCTCAAGGATAGGTAGTCCTTTTTTGACGTGGTCCTTGCCGTTCATGCCGAGCTTGGCCGTTGAACCGCCTGCCACGACAGCCACGGTCTTAAAGATGCCGGATTTGACGAGGCCTGCTGCCGCCAATACAGCGTGAGCCGGTGCCGCACAGAAACCGCGGATGTCCGATCCCGTCGAACGTGAGAGTTCAACAAGCTCCGCCACACCTTTAGCGAAGTTGCCGCCGCCGCGCTGGTTCATGTCACCGCACGCTTCCTCTGAACACTCAATCGTGTACTCAACTTCGTCGCGATCAATGCCGGCGTTTTTGACGGCATAGAGCAGTGCAAGTACGGCGGACGCTTTCGAGACGAGGTTCTCGGCCATGACATGCGCGGAGAGGTTAGGGTCAAAAGCGTGGGCCTTTTTGATGGCGCCGACGATTTTGTCACCTTGGTAGAGGCCTTCCGCGTCGCCTGAAGCGACCATCTCTTCAACACGCTCAGACTCGACGCCTTCTTTAATTCTGCCCAAGATATAGGGCGTGATGATCGGGTCTTCAGCAAGTTTCGGTTTTGTCGCCTCGACAAAATCCTTCTCAAGAAAGACAAGTTCAAATTCATCGACTGCTTGAATCAGTAGGTAAAACTCGTCCTGAGGCATGATTTCACCGAATTTTCCGTAGCGTTCGTCTACGGGACACTCGAGGTCCTGCCAAGGACCTTTGACCTCTTTCAGCTCCAACGGTGTGACATTCCCGATGTAAGTCTGATTCGGATAATAGGCGCGAACACGCTCATAAGGTCGAAGGTTCGCTTCAATGTTCTTCAGATACTCCGACTCGGGATTGACGATGCGCTCAGATGTTTGCGTCGTCCCATAATGGGTAATCATGTCGGGTGTGTGGACGAGGACATATCCTGCGCCCTTCATTACACTGTTTTTCAAATTTTATACCTGCCTTTCTTATTCTTCGAATATTTTTCAAAAAGTATGCCCCCGGTTCCGTCCTTAGAAATCCGGGCGGTTGAACCTGGGGCATCTCCTGCTCAAGAGAGGCGTTTCATTCTTAGTACTGCGTGTACTCTTCGCGAATCGCCTGCATCTCTTCTGCGATCTCGTCAATATCAAGCACCATTTCCATCATGGAAACTTGCTCGTCGTAGACATCCGGATCAAACTCTTCCTTGACTTCATCTTCACACACGTGATACACAACGAGTCCCAACGAGACTCCTGTCAATGGACCTGCATAGGTCGGGTCACCGGCTGTGACCGTCTCAGCTGCGATTCCTGATGCTTCACCTTCGGCGGCACCCAAGAGAACGACAATGTTCTCGGCTCCGTGCTCCTCAGTGAGATCTTTTACTCGCTTCTGATTCTCCAGATCCATTGCACCTGCGGCGGTTCAGACAAAGCACTCCGTGGAGGAGAAAATGACCTCGGCACCGGCTGATTCCGCACAAAGCGCAATGGCAGGGCCCGGTATTCCGTCACGATCACCGATGACGATGACCTTTTTACCGTCGAGTATGCTCATTCAATCATCTCCTTTCATTTGATCTCGGGTGATCAAGGGGAACCCACCCCGTAACGCGACAAAGTAATATCGTCACGATTATATAGTTTATCACGAACGGTCAATCTTTGGCATGCGATTGAGCTGAATATTGCCCTTCGTGATAGACACTTTATTATCTAGATGTACTTTTTCACCATCTCTTCAATGGCTTCAGGAGTGCAATCGTCCTTAACGAGCTCTTCCACTTTTTCGCCGTCTTTGTAAATGGCGACGACCGGCAGTCCGAGAATTTTCTGGCTGATGGACAGGCGGCGTGCTTTAGTGGTGTTGAGTGCTGTAAAAAGGATTTTGTCTCCGTATTTTTCCTCAAGCGCTTCCACGTGCGGCGTCAGCGCGGCACAGGGTACGCATCCGTCACCGTAAAAATCGACGAGGATCGCGCCTTCGCCCTGGAGGACGATTTCATCAAAGTTTTTTCTGTCAAGTTGTAGCATACGTATTTCCTTCCTAATCTGATTTCATATCAAATTATATCTTCTAAAAGCGACCTGTGCATTTCGCTATAAAACGAATCGGCGTGACGGGGTGCGATTTCGTTCATGCGGTTTACATAGCAACCAAAAACCATCTCCGCTCTGCCGCCATTAATGCGTATCGAGCGGATATGGCGCAAGACGCTTTTTCCCTATCGTTGATCAGCGATGAGAGAGGATTGAGCCTCTCTCGTCGCTGCCAAACCTTGAATTATCCGATGACGCCCGAGGCGAGATCGTGTTCCACCTGCATCGCGGCAATCGCACCGTCCGCACAAGCCGTGACGACTTGGCGTAGAGGTGTCACGCGAACATCACCCGCCGCATAGACGCCGGGGATACTTGTCCGCATCGCTTCATCGGTTACGATGTAGTTGTATTCCGTCTCGACCTGGTCGAGGAAGAGCTCGGAATTCGGCAAGAAGCCGACAAATACGAACACACCGAACATCCCGTCATCGGGGTCGGCCTCGATGAGGCGCTCTTCACCTGTTTTTGTGTCTTTGACCGTCATCCCGGAGAGAATACCGTCGCCGTGCAGTCCGACGACTACGGAATTCCACATGAACTCGATCTTGTCATTCGCGAATGCGCGCTCGCGGATCGATTCGACGGCGCGAAGCTCATCGCGACGATGGATGATCGTGACTTTGCGTGCGAATTTCGTGAGGTAGATCGCCTCTTCAACGGCCGTGTCACCGCCGCCGACGACGAAGACCTCGAAATCCTCAAAGAACGAACCGTCGCATGTCGCGCAGTACGAGACACCGCGTCCGGTGAATTCAGCTTCGCCGGGGCATCCGATCAGGCGCGGATGAGCGCCTGTCGCGATGATGACGGCTTTCGACTCATAAACGCCTTGACGTGTATGGACGCGCTTCACTTTGCCTTCGAGTTCGACTTTCGTGACGTTGGCGTTCAGCCGCTCGACACCGAAGTGCGCGACTTGGGCCGTCATGCGCGCGATCAGCTCTGCGCCGCTTTCAATATTATCGGGGCCTGACAGTCCGCCGGGGAAATTCTCAATCTCGGAAGTGATGGCGATTTGACCGCCGTCCTGGCCTTTTTCGATCAGGAGCGTGTCGAGTCGCGAACGCCCGCCGTAAAGACCTGCCGTCAGTCCGGCGGGGCCTGCTCCGATGATAATGAGATCGTACAATTTTTCCATATGTCCTTTGCCTTCCTGAAACTTCCGGACAATCACCATAAAATTAGACTTCAAAAATCGTCTGATCGTCGACCTCTGTGGACAATGCCTCAAGAGCCTTATCGACCAGTTTGCGCCTCAAAGCGTATTCGTCATCAAAGGGGAGTTCCGGATTGCCCAGCGGGTGCGGAATCGCGATTGCCGGGACGATACGGTTCGCGCCGACTGTCATCGAGATCGGGGTGACCGTACAGATGTGCACCACGGGGATGCCTGTTCTTTCGATTTCTTTGACCATTGTTGCACCGCAACGTGTACAAGTTCCTCAGGTCGAAGTGAGAACCACGGCATCTACATCGTAGTTGTGAAGTTTCTCCGCAATCTCGGCAGCATATTTCTTCGCTGAGGCGACGGCGGTTCCGTTACCGACGGTCGAGTAGTACCAGTCGTGAAGCTTGCCGATTTTTCCTTCTTTTTCGTACTGACGGAGAACGTCGACAGGGATGACGCGGTCGGCATCCTCGTTGGCGTACACAGGGTCGTGACCGCCGTGAGCCGTTTCGTATGTCTCTCCTGTCAGATCGTCGACGCCTTCAATATTATAACTTCCATATTTCGATGCGGAAGAGCTCTCGATACGATCGGGGTTGCCCTTCGGGACGATACCGCCCGATGTCACGATGGCGATGTTCGCCTTCGTCATGTCGACGATGGCGGGCATCGGGGGCACGCGATCGAACGTGGGCATGGGATATTCCGTTTCGAACGGTTTGCCGGCGATTTTTTTGAGCAGCATCTCGAGAGCGCGCGTGCTTCCGCGTTTCTTATCGAAGAAGTTTCTGCGGACACCGTCAGGGATGTATCCCTCTTCGACGGATGCGCCGATGCGCTCGCCCTTGACGAGTTTGAGTGCGAGCTTCGCCATCACGGGGACGGCTTTTCTCATGCCAGCCGCGCTGTTCGCCGTGGAGACGATCAGGACTTCGGTGCGGAACATGTCGGCGCCGGGGTTCTCAATGTACATGCCGGTCAGGACGGGAATGCCGAGTTCTTTCTTGACTGCATCGCAGATGGTGCCGCAGGCAACGCCGTAACGGCCGGCGTTAAAGGCGGGGCCGGCGATAAACAAGTCGGGGGATTCCTCCTTGACCATGTCGAGAACCGTTTTTGTGGCGAGCTCGAGATTCTCATTAAACCAGGAGTCTCCGCACACGATCGTCGCGACGATTTCCGCTTCATCACCGAACTGCTTGGAAAAAGCCAAGCCGGGACCCGCGGGCCCCATACGCTTTTCAGCCGGGATATGCGCCATTTCCTCGCCGCCGACTTGGCCGAAGAACTGGTTGATGTAATGGACAACTTTAAATTTGCTCATTTTCTCCTCCTTTATCGCGCGCTCATGCGGTTAAAGCCCATCTCATTCGTCGATCCGATGATGATCTGGAGTTCAGCTTCGATGGAACCGTCAGGTCGCAGCGATCCGTCGTGACCGCCGGCTACGATGTCGACATAGTCGAGCGTGCCGATGACGCGATCGAGTGATGGCAAAACAACGACTTCGTTTGCGTTTCCGCCCGTAACGACGGCATTCGCGAGTTCGTCGGCGTCGGCCAACGACTGGCTCTTTCCGTCCTGCCCGGCGTATTCGTCCGTGATGATGACTGTCTTGATGCCCTGTTTTTCGAGTTTCGTGCAGTTCATGATCAAATCTGTGTCGGGGTTTCCGAAACCTTCCTGTGTGATGATCGCGGCATCGAGCGAGAGGTAATTCGCCATTTTGGCTGTCCAGTCCGATGAACGGATCTTATCATCCAGGTAGACGTTTTCGTTTGTGATGATGGTTCCGACGAAGTTGATCAACTTGCCGTGAACGGCGAGCAGATCATGAATGACGGGGTTGTTCTGGTGATGGTACGTCGTGTTCTTGTCACATGCCGACACGCAGTTGCCGGAGACAATCGCGCCGTCCATCACTTCCGTGGCGCTGATCATGGTAGACAGTGTGCGCTTCGCGTCTACACCGTATACGTACGTGTCGTGCAGGAGTCCTTGGCTCTGCAGCATCATGACGTAACCGACACGCGGCAGATCTTTCCACTCTTCTTTAAATGATTCCGCGACGGATGGCGTCTCGTAAACGACTGTTTCGTCCGGTACAAGCTCTTTCGCCAATTCACCGATCGCCGCTGCCGTTCTCAACCCTGCGAGCCGTGCGGCCGCCTCATACTCATGCTGTTTGAAGTTCTCAACAGGCTCCATAACGAGTACGAGGTTGTGCAGTTTTGAGAAAGGCGTGTACTCTGCTCCAAGACCTGTCATGTCGATGATTCCCTCTTGGAAACCAACGATAGGACCTGCCGTGACGACTGCCATGCCGCGGAGCACGTGTGTTTTTCCCGACCCGACTGTATCGACTTTCGATACCATGCCCGGGAAGACACCACCGCCGCCCTCGACTTTAACGCGAGGTTCGATCACATCTTTAACGGGCGTGATGCGGATGCTCTCGCCCGGCGTTGCGATCTCGAAATGTGCGGATTTGATGAGGGGGTCTTCCAGTACGGGCTCGAGCAGCGGCTCGGGGTTGACAATGAGAATACCGTCTTCGACCGCGTTGTAATCGCCGAAACGGATGCCCTTAATGTCAATGTAGCCCACTTCAAGTTTCACGTTCTCACCTCTTTTTCTGTTTTCTATAGACGGATTCGTGATCTAAATCCGCCCAATCGCCTCGACCGACGGCAACGCGCTCTCGATAAGACTCAGATCAATCGTCTGAAAGTCGCTGTCGATCGACGGCTTCGTCGTTTCAAGGCGTTCCTTTGATTGACGGATGACCATCAAGGCAAACTCGACAAGCTCGAGCGACGTCTCATCGATCGCCGAACCTTTGCTCGTCGAGACCATGACGGAACGATATGGCGTTTCCCAAGGTTTGACACTCCCCGCAAGAGGAGCCGTCAAAACGCGATAATGCTGATGAACGAGATCTCTGACCGTTTCGATCACATCGCGATCGCTGCCCTGTTCTAAAAAAACAACGCGGCATCTCTCGCCGAACACGTCGGCGACCATCGGATTATTCGTTACGATCTGGTATTTGTTCGCATGCAAAGTCTCTTGTTCTCCGCCAAGTGTCAATCGCCAAAAGTTCACCACATGTTATTATCTCAAACATACGAATATTTGCAAGTGAAAAACCGACAAACAAAAACATACTTTTCGCTGTATAGAAGTCCCGCAAATGTGCTTTTGCGTTATTTGTTCCTCAAGGAGAGGATTGCCGGCAAAGCAACGCCTACACACGGAAAATAGACCTCGTTTCGTTGTTCACATTCATACGTTACGATGAATGTGAACAAGGGTCAAGCGTGGTAGAATGATGGGGCCAATAGAGTAAAACAAAGAGGAATACCTTTGAAGGAGGATTTTTATGTCATTAAAAGGAACAAGGACAGCGAAAAACCTGATGATTTCCTTTGCCGGAGAAGCTCAGGCCACTTTCCGCTACAATGTGGCGGCCAAGCAAGCCAATAAGGAGGGTTACGTTCAGATCCAAAACATTTTTGAAGAAACTGCCCGCAATGAAGTTGAACACGGCAAGCGCTTTTATAAGTTCTTGCGTGAAGATTTTGAGCCGGATGAAGTCGTGAACGTCAACTGGGACTACCCCGTCACTTACGCCAATACGGTAGAGAATTTGCAAAGCGCGATCAACGGCGAGCACGGTGAAGCGAACTCGATGTATCCCGAGTTTGCCGATATTGCCGAGGAGGAAGGATTCCCGGAGATTGCTTACGTGTGGCGCGAGATTGCAGAAGTTGAAGAGGCGCACGAAATCCGTTTCAGAAAGCTGCTTGACAACATCAAGGCCGGTCGCGTCTTTGAGCGTGACGAGGAAGTTGTCTGGAAGTGCAATAACTGCGGCTACCTGCATACGGGCAAAGCCGCACCTGATCTCTGCCCCGCTTGCGATCACGAGCAGAAGTACTTTGAGCTTTTCATCGAAACGTATTAAGTCGATCGAGTGAAAAATGATTTCCGGGTTCGCTCCTTACTGTGTCGAACCCGGATTTTTTGTTTCTATACTTAAACTTCCCCGATCTCATTGCTTGTAGCAAGATTTTTCAACACGTATTGATGACATTTTTCAGATTAATGATATGCAAACAGATTTCGTTATAAATTTATACGACGATCTACTTCATCAATTAACCGATCTTTATCGTGTGGCAATGTGCCTTTTATCTTGATGATATTTGTCGGATGTGTAGTATCAAATGTCATTGGTTGAGCAGGTTCAAGATTTTCTAAAAGTATTTTTATTTCAAGCAACCGCTCGACGCCGCTTGGCGGAATAAAAGAACCTTTCTCGATCGTCTTGTGTAGTTCTGTTCCGCTAAATACTGTTAAATTCATCGTAATGACGGATCTTGGCGAAAACTTATTGATCATGTTCGCCGTTGCAACGGCGTTATCTACAGATTGACCCTTGCCGGCAATCCCATACATAATAATTGAATTAAATGGTATTTTAGCTTCGTTGAGTTTCTTTGCTTGTGTTATTGCTTCATTGACTGTATGAGCCTTATTAACTAATTTCAGTACGTCATCTCTACCTGTTTCAAAGCCGATATATAGAAGCCTAAGTCCCAAGTTATGAAGAATAGAAAGTTCTTCAAGCGAATATTTGGAAATACTCCTTATGGACGCATAGGATGCCACACAAGCACAATATGGCAGATGTTTACGAATCATGTTTAGCAACTTGTTCATTTTGTCAAATCCTATAGACATAGGATCCGCGCCGGTTAGGAATACTTTTTCTGTATACTTATAGCCGTGTTTCAGTTCCATTTCTATAGCCGGAAAAGGAACTTCACTATACTTTTCGTCTTTATACATAGAACAGAAGGTACATTTGTTATATGAACATCCTATTGTTACCGGTAACAAAACAGTAGTCATTTCATCCTGTGGATAAAAAACGTTCGCATTTTTATACATATTACAAATACTCCTTAGGCTCAAAACGGGGCCATTTTTCCTCCTGCAGGTTTTTGACCCTGCAAGCTGATTGTTTGTCACCGGTTACAGTAGAGAACAATTCCAGTTTAGTCATTAAACAGAATAATGTAAAACGATTTGATTAAACTGGGCATTCTTTTAACTTGTATAATTCGTCTCTTTAATATATAAATAGTAAACTACTAGGAATTAACAGGACATTTTTCGTTTTAGTTATTCCGGGTCATGCGAGAAAATACACTGATATGACAAGGTGGATAAATATGATTACTGACAACATTCTTGATATTATCGGCGGTACACCGATTATCAGCCTGAAAAAAGCCACAGGGCTAAATATCTTTGCGAAGGCTGAATACTTGAATCCCGGCGGCAGCATCAAAGACCGGGTGGCCAAATATATGATTGAGCAGGCCGAAGCCGAGGGAAAACTAAAGCCCGGCATGACGATCATGGAGCCCACCTCCGGCAATACCGGTATCGGTCTTGCATTAGTCGGTGTACAAAAAGGCTACCGGGTGGTCATTGTTATGCCGGAAAATATGAGTGAGGAAAGAAAAAAGATCATCCGCGCTCTGGGTGCCGAGCTGATCCTGACTGATGCCAATGAAAGTATCGGCGGAACCGTCGCGGAGACGGAACGGCAACAAGCTACTGACGAGAATATATATGTACCGCAACAGTTTGAAAACATGAATAATCCCCGGATCCACTACTTAACCACAGCAGCGGAAATTTGGGAACAAATGGAGGGTCGCGTAGATGTCTTTGTTTCCGGGCTGGGGAGCGGTGGCACCCTGACGGGCATAGGCCGCTTTATAGTAGAAAAGAATCCACAGGCCAAGATCATCGCCGTGGAGCCGAAAAATGTTTCTGCGCTATTAGGACATGAGCCGGGGTTTCATAAGATTCAAGGCATTGGCGATGGGTTCATCCCCAATGTGCTTGATGTCAACCTAATTAGCGAGGTTGTTGAGGTAACGGATGAAGATGCCGTTAATACGACAAGAGCATTGGCCAGCGGGCAGGGGCTTTTGGTTGGCACTTCGTCCGGCGCCAATGTCTGGGCATCTATTCAGATGGCGAAAAAGTATGGTCAAGATAAAAACATCGTCACAGTTTTACCGGACAGAGTGGAAAGATATTTCAGTACCGCATTGATTTAAACTTTCCGAAAATAACGAGCAGTCGATTGCTGTTTCTTGACTATTGATGGTCAAGAAGTTTTCATATAGGTGCCTCAATAAAAGATGCCGGCAAAAAGAGCTTTGGAATCATTAAATCTGATCGGCGGCGGAATCTTTTAATGAAAAGACAGAAATGATGGTGGCGCCAAGCAAGATCAGGGCGCAGCCGATCCAATTGGTGAGAGAATACGATTCTTTCAAAACTAGGTATCCGATGGCGACACCCGTCAGCGGCTCCAGCATGACGATGATGGAGGTCGTGCTTGCCCCGACCAACACGATGGCGTGATTTAAGAGGGCGAAGCCGGCGACACCGACCATCAGGGCGAGCAGGAAGGAATAGCCCCACGCCGACGGCGTCATGTGAAGATTTAAGAGGCCGCTTATCTGTCCAATGATAAATGAAACGATGCTGACGAAGAGACTTGTGTAAAAAGTCAGCGTGACATGATGCAGTTCGTTGAGCGCCGTATGTTCAATGCCGAGAAAAATAACGGCATAACTGAAGGCCGAAATCAGGGCAAGCACCGTGCCCAATAAATTTGTACCGCCGGACTTGGTAAAGAACGTAAGCATGCCCGTGAACGCGAGAATCAGTGATAAGATCTTCCAGCTCTTTGCCTTTTCTTTGAAGAGCAGGATGTTAATCACCATGACGATGACGGGGGAGAGATAATGCAAAACAATCGCCAACCCGACGCCGATATATTGAAAAGACCAGTAAAGCGTCACGGTTGAAGCGAAGTTGCCCGCAATGCTTACGAAAAGAAGCGTGAACAACTGCCGTTTGCTCAGTCGAAGGGAGATTCTGGCCGCCTTCGCAATCAGGAAGAGGACGGGAACGGAAAACAGAAATCTCGTGAAGGTTATGGTGTACCCGTCGCTTCCGCCTGTATAAGCAAGTTTGGCGACAATAGGTGACGCGCCGAAAATCAGGGCGGCCAGAACGGCGGAGCCGATCCCGATGAAGCTGTTTCTCCGTGAGATGTCTTTGCTTTTGATCGTTTTCACTCGCAATTTTCCTCAAAGGTGGTGTCTCAATAGAGTCTCCCCTCTTGTGCACGATCGGGCTGTCTCGTCTTGAGACAGAGAGATTCCCAATTTCGCGCACTATTTCTGTTTGATAAAGGAGGTGCCTCTTTTTGAGACACTACCCTCTTATCGCATTTCAGCGCCGAGTGTGTACTGTAATTTCTTGATGAGGCGATTTCTTAACTTATCGATCTCTTCCGCCGTCAGCGTTCCGGTGTCAGATGCTAACCGGAAGCGGAACATGAGCGATTTTTTTCCTTTCGGCACTTGTTCGCCGCGATATTCTTCGACGAACTCCGCGTCGTGCACGAGATTCTCGACGGCCTCATAAATCTGGGCCCATGAGACATCCTCGTCAAGCACGATGGAGAGATCCTGTTCGACGAGCGGGAATTGCGGCAAGCGCTCATACAGGTTGTCGCGGCTTTGAAGCGGGACGAGCTTTTCGACGTTGATTTCTGCGATGGCGACACAAGGGACGCGCAAGCCTGAATCTTCAGTCGCTTTTGGCGACAACAAGCCCATCAATCCCAGCTCGTCGCCCTTGTCATTGACGATCTTGAGCCAGACATTGTGGTCAGCCCACGTCATTTTGTCTCCCGATTGCTCGAAACGCCATTCCTCGACACGACCGAAGCGCGGGAGTCTAGCGAGAATTCCTTTCAATCGACGGAAGAGCAGGAAAGGTATTACACCGGCGAGAGCGATCGCGAGGCGGCGCTCCTGCACGGGGAGTTTTTCTTTATCTATAGACGGACTTACGGCACCTTTCGTAAAAACCTGCGTGAGCTCGAAGAGCCCGAACGTCTCGTAATAGCGTGAGTTCAAAACGGCGGACTCCAATAAGTTCGGGATGAGCGAGCCGCGCAGATAGCGGCGGTCGGGCGAAGGCGGGGCGGCTAATGCGACGAGCGAATCTGTGTCGCCGCCGGTAATATTGATAAAGGTGTCGGACACCCACG